>ERZ773005.336-NODE-336-length-38797-cov-3.710753_pt1 | contig 38797 bp, 27 predicted proteins | sample MGYA00580666_ERZ773005 | MGnify/ENA primary metagenome ERZ773005 (study PRJEB29015, sample SAMEA2737999) | human oral metagenome | biome: human oral; feature: human-associated habitat; material: dental | place: China | collected 2061 ...
AGGCGGATTGCTGACCTTGATCTGACTAATAAAGAAATAAAATATGTCCAATATGGAGCGAAATGGCAAGAAGGCGAGATACATATACATCATGACGATGTAATTAATTTGTCAAGTCGTATGTTCGCAACATACAAGAAGCTATCTTATATAGTTTGTGACAGGTTTCCAGTTATCTTCGTTGATGAGTATCAGGATACTCAGGAAAAGGTCGTTAAGATATTACTTGACAACCTAGGTGCAGACGTTACTAGGCGGTCTATCATCGGTTTCTTCGGTGACTACATGCAGCAAATATATAACTCAGGCATTGGGAAAAAAATATATAACTATAACAAATCACTAAAGCAAATTCAGATACACGAGAACTACCGTTGTACGCGTGAGGTGATTGAGGTCCTGAATAAACTGCGGCCAAAACTGCGACAGGTCACTGCTAAGAAGAAGCCATCAGCAGGAAGCGCCCGATTTTTCTATAGTTCACTCGACGACTACACAGCGATTCAGCAGATGCAAGAAAAGCTGGCTTCTGAAGGATGGGGACAGGATGACGAGAAGGTCTTAATGCTTACTCGTCGAAGTATAGCTAAGTCACAAGGTTGGAACGATTTGATGGATGCTTATAAGAAAAAGGGGAAATACGCGATTGATGACTTGATACGTCGGGATGATGAGTTTGGCGAGACCTTTGAGTATATGGAGAGCCTTGCTGAAGCATTTAACTCGCGCCGTTCCGGAAATTTGTTTCGCTTACTGGAAAATTCTTTTCAAGGACCTAAGAAGAATATCGTCATCGATACACATGGCAAGAAAAAGGATCTGCATAGTTCGCTCAGGGAGCTGATATCTCTTCGCGAGAATAAAAGTGTCGGGGATGTCCTTGACTTTGCTTGGGAGCATCAGATTGTTTCGAAGGACAATCGTATAACGAAGCTCGAAGAGCAGGCCAAACATGAAGCAGATCTTGAACGAAAAAATAGATATTCGGCGTTTTTGAACGCTGTATGGGCGGTGCCGTATCGGCAAGTCATTAAACTGAATCGCTATCTTGACAAAATGACTCCGTTCTCAACACAACATGGCGTGAAAGGAGAAGAGTACGACAATGTACTTGTCGTGATCGACGATAGTACTTGGAATCAGTATAATTTTTCGTCAGTTTTCGAGGGAAACGATAAAGAATCACAGTATGCGCGCAGTCTTAACCTTCTGTACGTTTGTTGCTCTCGTGCAAAACGAAATCTTGTAGTACTGATGTTATCACCCATGACCAACAAAGCGCTGGATGGCGCTAAAAGACTATTTGGTTCTGAGTATGTGACGGATCTCGATAAGGAATTAATCCAATACGCCTAGATTCGTTTTGAGACTTTTTGCATGCCGTTTTTCTGGAGATTCAACGAAGAGCTATTTTATGTAGTAACCCCATACATGGCCATTATTTTTTCTCCGCCCCCTCACGATGAGGCACCTTCGTTCTGTGCCGTAGCCATGTACAGCATGAAATACCGCCAGCACGTTTCCCAGAGATTAAAGCGGCGTTGGGAGAAATCAACTCGAAAGTCCTCTTTACACAGGCAAAGCCTTTATTTTTACACCCCGGTCCCGTATTCCTGCATATATATCCTGTATGTCTATCAGATCCTTAAACTCCACGGATCAGTATTGATATCTGACAGTATCACCTCAGGGCGGTACTGCTCCCCGAATTTATCAGCTATCGCCTCAGGGATGTCATAGATCCCATATGTTGACATCCATAATTTTTCGATAGCGGAGTGAGGGGTATTGATAAAAGCGGGCCTGGGATGCATATCTCCACGGACTGCAGATCCCTCACGCAGGCGTGCTTCATGCCTGGCCTGTTCAAGGGCATCTGTGACAGGATGATGCCGCAGGTCGCTGGTGATATAGACATCAGCCCCGCTGGCGGCAGCGTCGGCAATCATGGAATCCCCCGATCCCGGGAGGACTGCTGCCCTGCTTACCGGCATATCAGGATCCCCTGCAACAGTGATGCCAAGCCTGGTTTCAGGAAGGATGCGGGCTACTGCGCGGGCAAAGCTTTCCAGATCCTGCGGCACCTCCAGCTCCCCAATACGCCCAAGCCCTACAGGACCGCGGGCAGACGCATCTTCTACCGGCAGCAGGGGGCCGAGGTCTTTGAGATGGAGCCGCTCGATGAAAGCCTGTGCCTGGCCGCGGTACGCACTGTCAGCATTCGTATGCCCGACCCACAGCCCGCAACGGTGCCCAATGAGCTCAGAGACTATCCCTCCCCGGAAGCCCTGTCCCCCGACAGTATGCGTAGCACGAAAGAACAGCGGGTGATGGGTGATCAGCAGATCCGCATGATGCCTGATTGCATCCTGTACCACTTCATATGTAGGGTCTACAGCACAATAGACAGTGCGGACCGGCCAGCCCAGGCTGCCGACGATAAGCCCCGGTTCATCCCAGTCTTCCGCATACCGCAGAGGATACAGGTCTTCCAGAACCGAAACTGTGTCCTTAAGGGACAGCACCGCGCCACCTGATGCAGATGCAGATGTATCTGTCATACAGCCTTTCCTTTCTAACTATCGATTACCAATATCTGTAATCTGTACGGATCCTCAAAAACGGCTTTAATGGGCTGCAAGCTGCCAGTCTGTGCCGGTCCCGGTAGAGACATCCAGAGGGACGGCAAGATCAACTGCGTGTTCCATCGCCTCCCTGACGATCCCGGTGACTTCCTCTTCCTCCCCTGCTGCAAGTTCCACTACCAGTTCATCGTGGATCTGAAGGATGATGCGGCTTTTTACCCGTGCCTCGCATAATCGCGTGTATGCTTTCTCCATAGCGATCTTCATGATATCGGCAGCAGACCCCTGGATCGGCGCATTAAGCGCTGCACGCTCAGCGGCATCCCTGAGCTGGCGGCGCGGGGACCGCAGTTGCGGGAAATAGCGCCTGCGCCCGAACATCGTTTCCGTATAGCCTCTCGACTTTGCCTGGGAGACAAGGGATTCAAGATAATCATGGACCCTGCCGAAAGTAGCAAAATACTTGGCTTTCAGCACATCGCTCTGTGCAGGGGATATCCCCAGCTGCTGGGCAAGCCCATATGTGCTCAGCCCATAAGCAAGGCCGTAGCTCATCGCCTTGATATGGGACCTCTGGTCAGCTGTGATCCGGTCAATAGGGATGTCATACACCAGTGAAGCAACATATTTATGGAAGTCAGCACCTGACCTGAACGCTTCGATCAACGCTTCATCCTGTGATAAATGCGCCATAAGCCTCAGCTCCACCTGCGAATAATCGCAGCTCAGCAGGGATACATAGTCCTGCGAAGGCACAAACGCCGCACGGATCTCCCGCCCCTCAACATTCCTGTTAGGGATGTTCTGCAGGTTCGGGTCTGTAGAGCTTAACCGGCCTGTAGCCGCAACGGTCTGCTCAAATGTCGTATGGATACGGCCATCATGGGTATTTACTGAATCCATAAGGGTCTGGACTATCTGCTTAAGCTTGTTGACTTCACGATGCCGCAGGAGGGCCCCCAGGAAAATATTCGCCCGTTCATTATGGACAGACCTGATATATAATTCCTGCAGCGCCGCAGCGTTTGTTGTATAGCTTCCGCTTTTTGTCTTCTTGGTGGCGGCCAGGCCCATATCATCAAACAGTACAGACTGCAGCTGTTTGGGGCTTTGCAGGTTGATCTCCTTCCCGGCCTGATCCCAGGCCACCTGCTGGGCCTGCTGGGCCTGGGACGTAAAAGAATTCCTCATATCCAGCAGACGCTGCTGGTCAACGCCCGAACCGGCTATTTCCATATGTGCCAGGACACGCGATACCGGCAGTTCGATATCCTTTAACAGGCTTATCTGGGAACGCGCTGCGATAACAGGGGAAAACAGCTCATGCATTGCCAGGACATATGCGCACTCACGGGCATCACGCACAGCCTGCCGCCTCCCTGCTTCTGCAGAGTCAGCAGTATCTGCCGGGGCAACATCTGCCCCGCCGTCAAAATCAAAAGCCCCCTGCTCAGCAGCAGGATCAGAATCCTCGTCCGTATCGATATGCAAAAAGTATCCGGCATACTGGCTGGCACTCTGGATCCTTGCAGTAGCGTCGGGCTGGACCAGATACCCTTCAAGTTTTGTATCGCTTAACGGCACGGGGATATCTTCGCCGTTTTCAGCTGTAGCCCCTAACGAGCCTAACAGGTGTATATGCTTCTTGAAATCATGGATAACAAGGCTTCCCGAGCAGTCACGGCACACCGTCCTGAGCATATCCTTCAGCTGCCTGTCCCTGCGGATATTTTCGGCAGCAATAACACAGGCTGAGCCTTCGCTGGTCATGAAAGAGACTGACTGCGCGCTGCTGGCACCCTTCTCGACTGTGCCCCGGATATTCATCACCCATACACGGCCGGGCTCCCCGGAAGGCTGCGCGCCGGGAAGCGAAGTATCTGAAGTACTGGAAACTGATGTACCGGAAAAGGCATCCCGGATATTTTCCTCAAGCCAGCGGACGGCAGGCTGAAGTCCGCCGGACCCATCAGGCAGGGACGCGGACGGAGATTCTGCCGCTTCTGAAGATGCTGCAGATACCGGGATATACAGCGGATCGGGCTCAATAACAGTAATACGGGAAGGGTTGATATCATCAGCGCTGTCTTCAAAACCATTCCCGGCCCTCCTCTTGTTGCCGGCCTGCACGGACAGAGGCCCGGAACCGGGCTGAAGCCTGCCTGCCGGGGAACCTTCCTGGTGCGCCTGCCGGCTGCCTTGCACAGATGCTGCTGCACTTTTTTCATCGCGCCCTTCGGCTATGGCCATAGCCTCAAGGATACGGTTCTGGATATTACGGCCAAACTGGAGGGAAGCGAAAACGTCATCCACATCAGTGATATGAGGTTCATGGAGTTTGAAATCATCAAGATCCACACCGAGGTCTGCATCACGCACCAGCGCATTCACTTTACGGTTAAGAAGGACCTGGTCGATACTGCTGCGCAGGGCTTCACCTTTTTTGCCCCCAATCTCAGATGCGTGCTCGATTATCCCCTGCAGCCCGCCAAACTCATTGATCCATTTTGCCGCGTACCCGTCGCCGACTCCCGGGACACCAGGGATATTATCGGCCTGTTCCCCTCTCATCGCAGCCAGGTCCGGGTACTGTGCAGGGGTTACTTTATATTTCTCGCGTACCGCTTCAGGGGTCATAGGCTTCAGGTCTTTGAAATGGTGCCCCGGATAAAGCACAGTGATAGAATCATCAACAAGCTGGAAGGCATCCCTGTCCCCTGACAGGACGAAGGTTTCGTATCCTTCCTCCTCTCCCATGGTAGCCAGCGTAGCAATAATATCATCGCCCTCAAGGCCCTGTTTCTCCACATAGCTGATATCCAGCGCCCTGAGAAGGTCCTGGATAAGCGGCAGCTGGGACAGGAGGTCTTCAGGGGCAGCATCGCGCGTACCTTTATATTCAGGCAGCAGCTGATTGCGGAAAGTCCCGCCTTTAACATCAAACGCTACTGCCACATGGCTGGGCCGCCTGCCCCTAAGTACCTGGGCAAGCATGGTTGTAAAGCCGTAAACAGCATTCGTGGCCTGGCCGTCCGAAGTTGAAAAGCTCTCCGCCGGCAAAGCAAAGTATGCGCGGAAAGCCAGGGAATGCCCGTCAACTACAAGCAGGCGTTTGGCGCGGGGACCGTTTGTGCTTTTTGCAGGATCTGTTTCAGCCATACTCCTATTTTAAGGGCTTGCCTCTAGAAAAGCAGGACACTGATTTCGCGGAAGCCGGGTACCCGTGCCCGGACAGGCCTGTGCACAGTGCCGGCCGCCCTCCGGCCTGCACACTCAGGAGCCGATGCAATAGACGCGGCCTCAGCCTCTGCTCTCCTCGATCTGCTGGACGACCGCATCGGCGACTTCCATCATCGTCAGCCGGCGGTCCATGGATGTTTTCTGTATCCAGCGGAAAGCTTCCTGCTCGGTCAGGCCCATATGCTGCATAAGAAGGCCTTTTGCCTTATCCACATGCTTCCTGCTTTCCAGCCGGTTTTTAAGCTCATCGACCTGTTCACGGAGATCCTGGATCTCCTTATCAGCAGCGGCAAGGCTTTCTGATGCATCGGCAGAAGATGCGTCTGAATCAGGGATGCCGCTGATCCTGTCGCGCAGCGCCTTCATCTGTTTAAACCGCTCCTGCGCCACTGCCAGCGCCGGGAATAGGCGCTCGGGGACAAAAGGCTTGACCACATATGCCATAACACCGGCGTCAACAGCCTCTGCAACGAGGTCTTTCTGAGAAAATGCCGTAAGCATTACAACCGGGGCAAGGAAATCTTCGTTAAGCTCGCGCGCAGCAGTGATGCCGTCTTTTTCAGGCATCTTAACATCCATTACAACGATGTCAGGCTTAAGCTCGCGGACCTTGTCTACAGCTTCCTGCCCATTGGCAGCCTCCCCGATAACGTTATAGCCGTTCTCGTTGAGGGACTCAATAATATCGAGGCGGTTCAGCGCCTCATCTTCGGCTACGACGACGGTAGGCAGGCCTTCCGTATCAGCCTTTTCTTCAGCAACCATAATGGCCCTCCTCGTGGAAGGACGTCTGACAGGTCTCTCCACATTGAGCGAACTTCAATTGAATTATACTGTGTATAAGTATATATATTCATTATACACCGTTGTGCCTCGGGTGGGACTCGAACCCACACTGCACAGATTTTGAGGCTGTTTCCTCTACCAATTGGGATACCGAGGCATCGTACATAAAACCTTATATATAACAGGATTAAATGTACTACAGATCACAGACCAACACACCACATGCATGTATATCTGCCGGCACCGCGCGACACCAGGTGCACCCGTCTTTACTCATCGTTTTACCACAGCTAGAATAGGAATGATACTAAGCATCCTTACAAGGAAGTGAGTTATATGGCAGAAAAAACATACCGTGAATTCGACCCATGGCGGGTTTCCCCCATACGTGAAGAAAAACGCGAGGAAGTCCTTTCCACACACTATTTCGATATTGACCGTGTAAGCCTGAGCAGCACTGAGATAGGCCATTTTGAACGGTATATACTGCGTGAGAATGATGGTGATACCATATGCGTCCTGCCTGTGACCGATAACGAAGAGGTCATCCTGATTGAACAGTACCGCGTGCCTAACCATTCATGGACACTTGAACTCCCAGCCGGGCATGCTACTGAGCAGGGGCAGCATCCTGAAGATATTGCTGCCCTGAAGCTTGAGGAAGAGGCAGGATACCGGGCACAGGATTATGCCCAGGTTGTCCGGTTTGTGAATACCCCGAGCTTCTCAACACAGCATACGATCATCTACAGGGCTACCGGCCTGGCCGAAGTCCGGCGCGGTACTCTCGGGCCGGAATCCCCCTCCTCCGCAACACGGGCGATCCCTCTGGATAAGGCATATGAGCTGGCCCTTAACGGTACTATCGTTGATGCGAAGTCAATAATCGGGATACTGAACGAATACACACGGCGCCACAATACCGCCGCCTGAGGCCCAGGATCAGGACGTTCTGGCTGCGTGTGAAATAAATCACATACAGAGAATCCTGCCTGGATGCTTTCAGAATAAGCGCCCTTCCCCGCACTGGGAAAACCGACACAAAACCTGCACCCCGGATTGTCCCTGCCGCCTTATTTTGTAAGGTTTAAGGTGTATCCTGCTAGGTATGGCCAGCTCTCAGAATACCACTAAAAAGCCTGGTCCGAAGAAAGGAAAAAAGCTCAGGGCTATATCCATAGCGGTTATTGCAGCTCTTCTTCTCGCACTCTTCGGCGGCGGCTATGCGGCTTTTGCATACTATCGGAACCGTGTCGCCCCGGGAGTGACCCTTGGGGCACGGGATATCTCAGGCCAGACAAGGGAGCAGGTCGCCGAAACTATACAGGACATGGCCGGCAGGACGACGCTGACGGTGACTGCAGACGGGGCTGCTGCGAAGAAGCTGTCCCTGGAGGATATAGGTGTTAAAGTCGATATCGCTAAAACAGTAGATGCCGTTTTCAGCGCGAAGGACGGGTCATCTTTCTCCAGGCTCAACCCTTTCACCCAAAAGAATATATCGCTTGTTGCCCGCAGCGATGATGCTGCTGTCCAAAACCATCTTGCTGACGCTCTTGCCAATAACGACGGAGCCCAGGAGCCGAGGGTGGAATATGACAGCTCGGCAGGGAAATTCGTATCGTTCGGCGGCAAAAGCGGGAAAACCGTCCCTCTGGATGAAGTACAGGCCGCCCTGTCAAAGACGCTGGCCCATCCCGGCGAAAATACGCATGCCCATATACAGCTTGACCCCGCCAAGCCGCTGGTCCCCGATGAAGCTGCCCGCACTGCAGCGCAGCAGGCAAATACACGTATCTTCTCAAGAATCAGTATTTCCAACGGATCGAAAAAAATATACACTATCCCCTCAGCAACACTGGCATCCTGGATATCCTTCAGCCTCAACCGGCCGCATAAAGCCATAGACCTCGCCTATGATGAAGGGGCTGCCCGCCGGTTCCTGAAAACAACCCTTCCCAAAGCCCTCAACCAGGCAAAAGTTGACCAGACCCAGAATGTCAACAGCACAGGAGGTGTGATATCAGTCGTTACCCATGGCACTGACGGTGTTGCTGTTACCGATACCGATAAAACATCTGCCGAGGTCATCACCAGCCTGCGTGAAGGGCGCGGTGCGACCCTCACAGTATCTGCAGAGGTAACGAAATTCGCTGTCAGGAACCGGGTATTGCGGTACGATGCCGCAGATGGGGATCCCTGGGCACTGGTAGACCTCAGCCGTCAGCAGATGTATGCATATAAAGGCACTACACTCGTCCAGACTTTCAATGTTTCTACAGGCAAACCAAATACCCCTACACATGCAGGGACATATTTCGTAGCTTCAAAGCTGCCCCTGCAGACGATGCGCGGCGACGACTATGTTACACCGGACGTCCAGTGGATAAGCTATTTCCATGGCGGAGAGGGTTTCCATTCGGCTCCATGGAATATAAATGGGATCGCCCGGGGTGTGCCCAAATCCCACGGCTGCGTCAATATGAACCCCGCAGAAGCCAAATGGCTTTATGATTTCCTCCCCCGCGGAGCAATGGTCAAGGTCATCGGCTCGACCCCTTCAGGCCCGGTCAGATAACACTCTGCCTATATAAAAGCTATACGAAAGGCGGGGCAGCCCATCAGCTGCCCCGCCTTTGGCTGAAATCGATCCGGATCAGGATCAATCCTCGTGGCCAATTACATGGACATACACGGAATCAGTGGATCCTGCCTCAGTAGCAGCCGGTGAGCACGAAACAACAACGATGGTATCGCCATCTTTGACCTTGCCGGTATCCTTAACAGCCTCATCTGCAAGCTGCATCAGTTCAGCACGGGTAAGCCCATGATAATCCCTGCCAAGCTGGATGCCCTGGGTACCCCAGCTCAGGTTCAGGAAGGACTTCGTATGGGCGTCAGTAGTCAGGCCGAAAATCGGGGCCTGAGGGCGCTCTGCAGAAATACGGTGTACAGTGGCGCCGGTACGGGTGAATGCCACAATAGCATCCACATCAAGCTTGGAAGCAAGCTCTACAGCGGAATGCGCTACGGCGGACGAAACCGTATAATGCTCATCCCTGATGCCCGGGATACGGTCATACCCGTGCTCAGTAGCATAGGAAGAAATACGGCTCATCGTGTCAACAGTAACAACAGGATAGTCGCCTACAGCCGTTTCGTTCGATGTCATAGTTGCATCTGCACCGTCGAGCACTGCATTAGCGCAGTCGGATGCCTCAGCACGGGTCGGTACCGGACTGTGGACCATGGAACCGAGGACCTCAGTAGCGACGATAACCGGCTTGCCGTAGTTGCGGGAAAGCTCAATGCAGCGCTTCGTGATCAGCGGTACCTGTTCAAAAGGCATCTCCACAGCCATATCGCCGCGGGCAACCATGATGCCATCGAATGCCTTGACGATCTCCTCCAGGTTCTCAACAGCCTGGGGCTTCTCGATCTTCGCAATCACCGGGACGCGGCGGCCTTCTTCATCCATGATGGCATGGGCGCGGTCGATATCGGATGCAAAGCGTACAAATGACATAGCGATAAGGTCCGCACCAGTCCTGATGCCCCAGCGCAGGTCTTCCTCGTCTTTTTCTGTAAGCGCCGGGATAGAAACCGCAACGCCGGGAAGGTTGATCCCCTTGTGCGAGGACACGGGGCCGGCAACGATAACCTTAGTATGAACATCATTGCCTTCTACCCGGGTCACTTCAAGGCGTACTTTCCCGTCATCGATAAGGATAGGGTCCCCGGGGTTGCAGTCAGCGGGAAGGCCTTTGAAAGTAGTGGAAACACGGTCTTTGTTCCCCGTTATATCATCTGTAGTAATAACGAATTCCTGGCCTTCGTCAAGCTGGACCTTATCTTCGCCTTCAGCATCCTTTTCAATCCAGCCGCAGCGGATCTTCGGCCCTTGAAGGTCCACGAGTACAGCTACATCCTTGCCTGCTGCGCGGCCAGCTTCACGGATATTGTTATAAATAGCTACATGCTCATCAAAAGTCCCGTGGGAGCGGTTGATGCGCGCTACGTCCATCCCCGCTTTAACGAGTTCGGTCAATGTCTCCAGTGACGAAGTAGCTGGTCCGATAGTATCAACAATCTTTGCTTTTCGCATGAATGCCTGCCTATTTCTTGTAATTGTATTAAATATGGACGGGAGGTTCCCGTATTCACAACATCTCTTATTTTATAGGTAAGTTGCGACGCTTTGGGGGTCCCGGAAACGCCATGCGGGCAGCCTCCCGTATCCGCTGTTTTACATAGGCGGCGCACACGAGCTGCTTACCTTTCTTTCCCGGTCCCGGGCACACGTGCCTTCATAAGGCTGGCCGCTGCAGCAGTTCCCAGGGAAACGATGATAACAGCCAGAGAGGCCCATGTAGGAATATCCGGTATGGACGATATCCCCTTTCCCCCGTTGACGAACGGCAAAGTATTGCCGCGAAGGGCTTCCATGATCAGTTTGATGCCGATAAACCCTAAAACGGCAGACAGCCCAATGGGCAGGTAGACCAGCCTGTCCAGAAGCGAACCCAGGAGGAAATACAGCTGCTGCAGCCCCAGAAGAGCAAAAACATTGGTTGTGAAAACGATAAAAGGGTCCTTCGTCAAACCGAAAATCGCAGGGATAGAATCAAACGCAAACATGACATCTGTTGTCCCGATAGCAATAAACACAATAAGCATAGGGGTAAAATACCGCACTCCGCCCTTTACCGTACGGAGCCTGCGTCCATCATACTCATCAGTGAGCTTCATAACTTTACGCAGAAACCTGATAATCCTGTTCTCCTTATACTCATCGTCGCCGCTGTCCCCGTGAAGAAGCGAGACAGCTGTATAAATCAGGAATACCCCGAAAAAGAGGAATACCCAGGTGAACCGTGTAACTATTGCCGCGCCAAGAAGGATAAAAATACCGCGCAGCACCAGTGCCAGCGTGATACCAACTCCCAGGACATATTTCTGCATCTGCCTGGGAACTGCAAAATTCGACATGATGATCACGAAAATAAACAGGTTATCGACACTCAGGGAATATTCGGTAAGCCAGCCTGAATAAAACTCCACTGCGGGTTTAGGCCCTGCGCATATCCATATCAGGCCGCCGAAGATAAGGGCAGCTGCAATGAAAAACCCTATATGCAGAAGGCATTCCTTCATACTTGGGACATGCGGCTTCCGGCCTGTTACTATCAGATCTGCAGCAAAGAAAACCGCCAGGGCTGCAAGGGTGATAATCATAAAGGGGACTGGCGTTTCACGCATGCTTTCAGCATACGTGCATGCGATGACGGCTACAGGGGATCAGCCCTGCACCATCTGGCGGAGCTCTTTCTTAAGGTCCTGTATCTCATCGCGGAGGCGGGCAGCCAGCTCAAACTGGAGCTGCTCAGCTGCCGTATGCATCTGGTCGCTCAGCTGCCGTATAAGATCAGCCAGGTCCTGTGCAGGAAGCCCGGCATCGATAAGCTGGCGGCATGCAGAAGATGCCTCGCCGCTGTCCAGCGAGGGCACCCCAAGATGGGAGTTGCCCGCCTTCCCTGAGTTGCGGTATCCGCTGTCAAGCAGTGTCTGGGTATCTATATCCTCTTTAGCAAGCATGTCATTGACATCGCTGATCTTTTTGATAAGCGGTGCCGGGTCGATACCATGCCTGGCATTATACGCCATCTGCACTTCACGGCGGCGGTCCGTCTCCTCAATAGCCTTGGACATTGCCTCGGTCTGATTGTCCGCGTACATGATCACGGTGCCGGATACGTTACGGGCAGCACGCCCGATAGTCTGGATCAGCGAACGATAGGATCTCAGGAACCCCTCTTTGTCAGCGTCAAGTATGGCAACCAGGGAAACTTCGGGAAGGTCCAGGCCTTCACGCAGGAGGTTGATCCCCACGATAACGTCGATCTTCCCTTCGCGCAGCTGGCGCAGCAGCTCCACCCGGCGTAAAGTATCAACGTCTGAATGCAGGTATTCGACTTTGATGTCACGGTCCAGGAAGTAGTCTGTAAGGTCTTCGGCCATTTTTTTGGTCAGTGTTGTGACTAGTACGCGCTCATGCCGGCTGATCCGTTCTTTTATCTCATAAAGGAGGTCGTCGATCTGGCCTTCTACGGGACGTACCTCTACTTTGGGGTCAAGCAGCCCTGTAGGGCGGATGATCTGTTCCACTACCCCATCGGAAAGGTTAAGCTCATAATCGCCTGGCGTTGCGGAAAGGTACACAGTCTGGCCTATATGGGTCAGGAATTCATCCCATTTCAGAGGGCGGTTATCCATAGCGCTGGGCAGCCGGAACCCATATTCGACAAGGGTGCGTTTACGGCTTGCATCGCCTTCATACATCGCCCCGATCTGCGGGACCGTCTGATGTGATTCATCAATAACAAGCAGGAAATCTTCCGGGAAAAAATCAAGCAGCGTATGGGGAGGCGTGCCGGGATCCCTGCCATCAAAATGCCTTGAATAATTCTCGACCCCGGCACAGGTCCCTACCTGGGAAAGCATTTCCAGATCATACGTAGTACGCATCTCCAGACGCTGTGCTTCCAATAGCTTCCCCTGCTTCCTGAACTCGGCAACGCGCCCGTCAAGTTCTTCCCTGATAGTCCTGATAGCGCGGTTGAGCCTGTCCGTTCCGGCAACATAATGGGTCGCAGGGAAAATATGCACACTTGCAGCGTGCCCGATAAGGTCTCCGGTAAGGGGATGCAGGGTAGATATCCGGTCTATTTCATCGCCAAAAAATTCAATGCGGATAGCAAGCTCTTCATATACAGGGATGATTTCAACGGTATCCCCCCGGACACGGAATGTGCCCCGGGTGAAGGCAATATCATTACGCTTGTACTGCATGCTGACAAAGGTCCTGAGGAGCTCATCACGGTTGACAGTATCGCCTTCATGCAGGAGGAGCATCTGGGATGCGTACTCTTCAGGGGTACCCAGGCCGTAGATGCAGGAAACTGTTGATACGACTACACAGTCGCGCCTTGTAAGCAGGTTCGCTGTAGCTGCATGGCGGAGCCGCTCTACATTATCGTTGATTGAGGAATCTTTTTCAATGAAGGTATCGGTCTGCGGAACGTATGCTTCAGGCTGGTAGTAATCATAGTACGATACAAAATAGCTGACAGCATTATCCGGCATCAGCTCGCGGAATTCTGCGCACAGCTGCGCTGCCAGCGTCTTATTGGGTTCCAGGATCAGCGTCGGCCTCTGCAGCTTTTCAATAAGCCATGCTGTTGTGGCGGTTTTACCGGTACCTGTAGCGCCCAGAAGGACGACATCGCTTTCCCCATCATTGAGCCGCTGCGCAAGCTCATTAATAGCTTCGGGCTGGTCGCCGGAAGGCTTATAGGGGGATTTGACCACAAAAGGCCTGTCCTCGCGCTGGATAAGTGAATCCAAAGTCCGTATCTGTGTATCTTCCGCCATATTCTTTTACGTATCCTCCGTGAAATCCGCTGCAGTTTTTCCATTTTTCCGTAGCATTAATAGCCAGTGTAGCTCCATGCGCAGTATCACCGCACAGGTTTTTCTGTAAGCGCTGTGATTATGGACTGTGCCTGGGCGCACATCCGGTCTATGGGCTGGTCAGCAGAAATAATGTAATCGGCGTACCGTTCGCGTTCCTGACGCGATGCCTGGGCACGGATACGGTCCTGCGCCTGGGCCTGCGTCATGCCGCGGGTACGGGCCATTCTCCGTATCCTTGTTTCGTCGGATGCCTCTACGGTTATGATCACGTCCGGTACTATATGGTACTGCACCATATCCGGCAAAGATTCTATAAGCAGGGGCACATCATGGACAACAGCCGCGGCGCCCTGTCCCCTGGCTTTATCATCAAGCCTGCGGGCTTCCCTGAACACCAGCGGATGGATAATACTATTGAGCTTCCTGCGGTTCCCGGCGGCATTTTCAGAAGCACCGAATACCTGCCCGGCAAGCCATCTGCGGTTGAGTGACCCGTCAGGCGAGCATGCTTCATCGCCGAATTCTTCGCAGATACGGCGCAGGCCTTTACTGCCCGGCGCAGCTGCATTATATGACAGCCGGTCATAGTCGATCACCGGGATGCCCTGCCGGCCCAGGTACGCACTAATCGTAGATTTCCCTGCGGCTATGCCGCCTGTGAGGCCAATGCGGATCATATCATCATATTATAGCGATTGTAAAGAAAGCATTATAAGGGGGCCTGCCATACAGACAGGCCCCCTTATTCATGTATGCCGTTACCCGTTATGCTCCCCGGCATTAAGGCCACACCAGGGAACCGCTAAAACGGGTTTATTTGTCTTCGCTGAGCAGCTGCTCACGCAGTGCAGCAAGCTGGTCATCAGCAGCAAGCGTCCCTTCGGACTCATCTGCGGAAGAATATGTGGTGGCTTCTTCCTGCCCCTTAGGCTCAGGTTCTGCCTGCCCGTCTTCAGCTGCAGATGCTGCTGCTGTTTCAAGTTCCCTGGCGGCGAAGACCTTATGCTCTTCCCACAGGTCATGGGCTGCAGCGTACTGGGACCCCCATTCTTCCCGCTGCTTCTCATCCCCTTCGAGCCACTCATTAGTCTCAGGGTCGAAACCTTCAGGATACTTGTAGTTGCCGTTTTCATCATACTCTGCCGGCATGCCGTACAGTGCAGGATCGAAGTCCTCCGAAGCCGGATCAACAGAATCGTTGGCCTGCTTGAGGGACAGGGAAATACGGCGGCGGTCAAGGTCAACATCAATAACCTTGACAAACACGGTCTCTCCCGGCTTAACAACAGTTTCCGGATTCTCAACATGGCGGTTGGCGAGTTCGGAAATATGGATAAGGCCTTCAATACCGTCATCCACGGAAACGAATACGCCGAACTGCACGATCTTGGTGATCTTGCCTTTGACGATCTGCCCGGGGACATGTGTACGGGCAAAATGCTGCCACGGGTCTTCCTGGGTGGACTTCAGGGACAGGGAAATACGCTCACGGTCCAGATCCACATCAAGGACTTCAACCGTTACCTTATCGCCGACTTTAACAACTTCAGACGGATGGTCGATATGCTTCCATGACAGTTCAGAAACATGGATGAGGCCATCTACACCGCCAAGGTCAACGAATGCGCCGAAGTTGACAAGGGAGCTGATAGTCCCCTCACGGACCTGCCCCTTCTTAAGCTGCGACAGGAATGTTTCACGCACTTCAGACTGGGTCTCTTCAAGGTACTCACGGCGGGACAGGACAACATTATTGCGGTTCTTGTCAAGCTCAAGTATTTTAGCCTGGATCTTCTGCCCGATATAAGGCGCCAGGTCACGTACACGGCGCATCTCAACGAGGGATGCGGGAAGGAAGCCGCGAAGGCCAATATCAACGATGAGGCCACCCTTAACAGCTTCAATAACGGTACCTTCAACAACACCGTCAGCTTCCTTGATTTTCTCTACATCGCCCCATGCACGCTCATACTGTGCACGCTTCTTGGAAAGGATAAGGCGTCCGTCCTTATCTTCCTTGGTAACGACCAGGGCTTCGATAGTATCGCCGACTTCGACAACGTCTTCAGGGGCGATATCTTTTTTGATGGAGAGTTCTTTTGAAGGGATAACACCTTCAGTCTTGTAGCCGATATCAAGGAGGACTTCGTCGTGATCAATCTTTACAACGGTCCCCTCAACGAGATCACCATCATCAAAGTTCTTGATAGTGGAATCGACTGCTTTGATGAAGTCGTCAACAGTACCAATATCGTTAATTGCTACCTGTTCGACTTCTGTTTTATTATCTGTCATTGAATAAATTTCTTGTAGTCAGTGGATAAAATCGATATTCGGTTATGCCATGGGAAGCATCGGGAAAGGCATCCGCCTGCATAAAGCCGGCTGCGCTGTCTGCAAAACCTTCCATGACTGCATGCATACACTTATACACACGCCAGAGAGCAATACTACAGGAAGCTCTGGTCATTCACCGGTTCCCGGATACCTTCTGCCGCCCTGGCGCAGCCAGTGACAGCCAGAGTAGAATCAGGCTTCCTGCATAATACGTTCAGCCATGTCAACAACATTGCTCAGCAGCATGGCCCGTGTCATGGGGCCTACTCCCCCGGGATTAGGGGTATAAGCGCTGGATATCGGATAGCATTCAGGGTCGATATCCCCCTGGATACGCCATTTGCCGGCAGCGTCATCCCAAACGCGCGATACGCCGACATCTATAAGGACCGCACCAGGCCTGACCATCTGCGGTTTGACGAAATGGGCCTGTCCTGTAGCGGAAATAATGATATCCGCCTGGCGCAGCTTCGCCCCGATCCCCTCCGTCATGGAATGGCATAGCTGCACAGTAGCATCCACACCCCGCGTGGTCAGCAGCATCCCCATAGTACGGCCGATTGTGATCCCCCGTCCAAGGACGCAGACATCCTTGCCGCGCACATCAATATGGTACGTGTCCAGCAGCTCCAGGATGCCCCGGGGAGTGCACGGCATCGGTATATCTCTGATGCCGTTCGTATGGAGCACGAGCCGTCCAAGGTTGTAAGGGTGCATGCCGTCAGCATCCTTAAGAGGATCAACATGCTCAATAACAGTATCTGCATCCATTGAATCAGGCAGGGGAAGCTGCACTATGAAACCCGTACAGCTGCTGCTGGCGTTCAAACGGCTGATTGCGTCGATCACTTCGCCGGGCGATGCCGTTTCCGGCAGATCGATACGCAGGGATTCTATCCCGATCTCTGTGCAGTCACGATGCTTGCCTGCAACATACTTTATCGACCCCGGATCCTCCCCCACGAGCAGCGTCCCCAGGCCGGGGGTATACCCTCTGTCTTTCAAAGCCTGCACACGGGCTGACAGCTTGTCTTTGATCCGGGCGGCAGCAGCTTTCCCATCGAGTACTAGAGGCATGTCATATCCTTTTGTTTCCCATTTCCTAAACTCTACTTAGACAGCATAGCCTACTTTGCGGAACACCCGCTGCTGCGTCGTTTATCGTTACTGTACGCGACAATAGGGTAAAGTAGTAACCGGAAATCAGGCAGTATAATATAAGAACAGTATACTCATACTAAATATAAATGTGAGGCTAAGCATGGTACGCAGAGAAGCACAGTCGTCGGCAGGGATAGTATCAGCCCTGAAGTATATTATCGCCCTGTTCACTATGGCGTCACTACTGATGTCAGGCGCCTGCGGGGCATCGGGAAACAAAGGCCCGCTGCCGTCCGCTTCGAAAACATCAGGCACAGCAGCACTCAAAAAAGGCCCTATCCGCGTTGTTGCGTCAGTCAACCAGTGGGGCCTGCTGGCACAACAGCTTGGAGGGACACAGGTGCAGGTGACCTCTATCCTGAGGAATACTAATGTCGATGCCCACGACTTTTCCCCAACGAGCTCGGACATTTCAACGGTCACTAATGCGCAGGTACTAGTAGTCAACGGTGCCGGATACGATTCCTGGGCTACGAAACCGTCAACCAAAGCCCTGTCAACGGTTAACGCTGCTTCTACTATCGGCGCTGAAGCCGGGGACAACCCGCACCTGTGGTTTTCCTCCGATGTCCGCGCAAAAATGGCACAGTCAATAAGGGATGCTTATATTTCTGCCCTCCCCTCACAGAAGGATTATTTCACGAAGCTATACGACCAGTGGAAAGCCAAAGAGGAGTCCCTGAAAAAAGTGATTGCCCGGTTCGCAAAAAAATACAGCGGCAAACCTTATGCTGCCACCGAATCTGTAGCATATTACCTTATGGCAGACCTTGGCCTCAAAGATATGACGCCTAAAGGGTATTCCACAGCTATGCAGAACGAAAGCGAACCGTCTGCGGCTGACCTGCAGTCGTTCCAGACCCTTATTGAACAGCATCGGGTAAGGCTTGTTATAAGCAATCCTCAGGAGGGGTCTGATGCCGTCAATATGGTCCTGGGGACGGCAGGGCGTGCTGATGTACCTGTTGTTGAAGTCACGGAACAGGTCCCCGATAAATATAAGACCCTTGATGAATGGATCACGGCTTTGACTGGCGATTTTACGAAAGCAATGGAGAGCTCCAAAAATAATGAAGTGCCGGATACAGCCGCTTCCGGGAATAATGCATGATCTGCAGCGCAGTTTCCAAAAACCCGGGAACTGTCAGGAAACCAGATCAGGACTATCAGGATTAGAGGCCTTATGCCAGTAACAGAACATCCGCCCATGACGCCTGCCGCATCCCCGGCGCCGGAAGACTGCATTATCTTCCAGGATGCGGGGATAGTACGCGGGAAAAAACTCATCTGGTCCCAGGGCAGTTTCTCCATACCGCGCGGTTCCGTGACCGCTATCGTCGGAACAAACGGCACCGGGAAAACCACTATGATCTCTGTGGAACTGGGGCTGCTCCCCCTGACCCGAGGATCGGTAAAAGTACTGGGGCTGCCTGCCGGAGCTGCTAACAGGTATATCGGATATGTCCCGCAGAATTATGATTCTGCAGGCGATATGAATATCACTGTCCGTGATTCCGTGCTGCTGGGGCTCACGGGAACAGTCTTTGGATGGCACCGTACCACAAAAGCTGAGAAGGACAAAGCATTTGAGGCAATTGATTATGTAGGGCTCAGCACTTATACAGGCCAGCGCCTTTCACAGCTGTCCGGCGGGCAGCGCCAGCGCGTCGCCATAGCACAGGCACTTGTAGGCGATCCGCAGCTGCTTCTGCTGGATGAGCCTCTTGCAAACCTTGATATCTCAAGCCAAAGTTCCCTGATAGAATTGCTGGCGAAGCTTAACCGGGAACAGCATATTACCATCCAGGTAGTATCCCATGATCTTAATATGCTGCTGCCTATCCTTACAGGGGCGGTCTATCTGCTTGACGGGCATCCCCATTATTCCCCTCTTGACGGGATACTGAACTCCGATCTGCTTACACACCTTTACGGCACTAAAGTGGAAGTTATCGCAACACCGCAGGGCGATATGTTCGTTACCCACAACAGTTCCCTTGAACCGCCCAGCCGTACCCGCCATGACCTGCATACCAGCAGTGATGCCGCCCGCTTCCATACCGGGAAGCCGTGCAGCGGCGAAAAGACTGAAAAGGATGGGACGCATGACTGATACCATACTTTCCGCATATGCCGCAAACTGGATAGAGACCCTGCAGTCCCCGATGATGGTGAATGCCTTCCTGGCTGGTATCCTTATTGCACTGGCATCAGGGGCTATGGGGTATTTCACCATTTCCCGCCAGTCCACTTTTGCCGCCCATGCTCTGGCACATATCGGACTGCCCGGTGCAACCCTGGCAGCACTGATAGGCTGGCCTGTCCCCCTGGGGATGGGGCTTTTTGCAGTTGGCGGCGGGCTTGCTATCGGGTCACTGGGCAAAAAAGCAAACCAGAGGGAAATAGCTACAGGGACTGTACTGGCTTTTGCCACCGGGCTCGGACTGTTTTTCACACATTACTCGTCCAAGGCAACACAGCAGATGCAGAGCATACTGTTCGGATCTATCCTGACCATTACAAGCAGCGAACTCGTTGGGTTTGCACTGTTCGATGCGGTGCTCCTTATTGTTGTCAGCATCATATTCAGGCCTCTGCTGTTCAGTTCCGTTGACGAGCAGGTCGCACGGGCTAAAGGGGTCCCTATCGCCTTCCTAAATATAGTATTCATGGCCCTTATGGCGGGGGTCATCACAGTTGCCGTACCCGCAGTAGGCACGCTTCTGGTATTTGCCCTTGTTATTACTCCGGCAGCAGCAGCCAGCATACTGACAAAATCCGCTTTTAAGGCTATCGCTGCTGCCACCTTTATCTGCCTTGCCTGCATATGGCTGGGGCTGTTGGTATCGACCATCCTTGATACCCCGCCAAGCTTCATCATCGTAACGTTCAGCACACTCACCTGGCTGACAGCACAGGCCATAGCAGGGATACGGTCAGACAGCTGAACAGAAGTTCAGGGAATATCAGATTTCAGGCAGGGAGCCGTTGCTGCTGTCAGGGCTGCTATCCGTATCGCTGCTGCTGTCTTCCCCACTCTTCTTAGTTTCAGCAGCAGCCTCACGCGCAGCCCTTGCAGCCTGTTTCGCAGCAATTTTTGCAGCGCGCTCCTCTTCTTCCAGCCTGTACAAAGTCTGGAATGCCGGCTCTTCAGGGGCTTTAGCATGATGCTTTTCATCCCCCGGTTCCGGATCCTGGTATCCTAAATTGACGTCCAGCAGACGCTGGGCTTCATTATCATCGATACCCTCGCTGAGAGCGATCTCAGAGGTCAGGACCCCCCTGGCCCGCGCAAGCATCCGTTTTTCGCCTGCAGACAATCCGTGGTCTTCATCGTCGCGCTGGGAAAGGTCCCTTACTACCTCAGCAATTTTATTGACGTCGCCTGTTGCAATTTTTTCAACATTAAGCTTATACCGGCGCGACCAGTTTGTTTTTTCCTCGACCACCGGGGTACGGAGTATCTCAAAGACCCGGGCTACTGCAACGCCGTTGACGACTTCCCGGACACCGACTTTTTCTACAGCATCAGCAGGGACACTGATCTCCAGTCCATCCGATGAGAGTACGGCTAAACGGAGATACTGGCGCGTGACCCCGCGAAGCGTGCGCTCCGTGATCCCTTCGATCCGCGCCGCCCCGTGACGGGGGTAAACAACCGTATCGCCAATTTTATACTCCATCAAAAATGCCTCTCATGATAAAAGTCAACTGACTTATTATGCTCCCAGGCATGGACGTGCGAAAACGCTGCAAAACAGGGGAAACAGAGCTATCTTCCTGCATCGGGGACCCCATAGAAACACACGGGTAGCCGTTTTCATAAATATCGCTTAGAATTATAGGGTACCTCACATTATGTGAAACTCAAGGTTAGGAGCAAAGATGCCAGTACCTATACCGCACACAGTGCTAGATGAAGTCAGCAATGGTGTTTATTACGACCCGCACGAAGTCCTGGGAGCCCATCTGGATAATGCCGGTATGGGGCCGGACAGCCCCGCGGGGAATACCCGGCCCTCAGCGACTGTGCGGGTACTCCGCCCGCTCGCCAAAACGGTAGAGATACTCACTCAGGACGGCACATATAAGGCCGAGCATGAATGGAATGGCATATTTACTGCCGAAATACCCGCTGTAAAAGACGGGGAACGGTGGATGGTCCCGGATTACCGGATCCACACTCTTTATGATCATGGAGAAGATAACATCCATGATGACCCTTACCGGTATCTGCCTACACTGGGGGAACTGGATACCTACCTTATTAACGAAGGCCGGCATGAACGCCTGTGGGATGTGCTTGGCGCCCATGTACGGACGTATCTTGACCCTATGGGCGAGCCTGACGGTTCATCAGACGGTTCCGTGACGGGGACGTCTTTCGCGGTCTGGGCGCCTAATGCGCGGACCGTGCGCGTTGTCGGGGATTTCAACGAATGGGGAGGCCGCCAGCATGCCATGCGCGAACTCGGATCCAGCGGCGTATGGGAACTGTTCATCCCCGGGGTTAAAGCAGGGGAACGCTATAAATATGAAATACTGAATGCCAATAATGAGTGGAAGCAGAAAGCTGACCCTATGGAGCGCTTCCACCAGGTGCCTCCGGAAACAGCTTCCATTGTTGTTGATTCCCGTTATGAGTGGAATGATGAAAACTGGATGCGGGAGCGCGCCGCGAAGAACCCGCATTTGGGCCCCGTAAGCATTTATGAAGTGCATGCCGGCAGCTGGAAGAAAGGCGAAGGCTACCGTGAGCTTGCTGAGGATCTGGTAGGCTATGTCAAAGATATGGGATTCACCCATGTAGAGTTTATGCCGCTGGCAGAGCACCCCTTTGAAGGCTCATGGGGGTATCAGGTCACCGGGTATTATGCCCCGGATTCCCGGCACGGCAGCCCGGATGACCTTAAATACCTTATTGACCGCTTCCATCAGGAGGGTATTGGCGTCATTATGGACTGGGTACCCGCCCATTTCCCCAAGGATGATTTCGCGCTGGGGCGTTTCGATGGTACACCGCTGTATGAAGACCCCGATCCGCTTCGCGGCGAACATCCCGACTGGGGAACGTACATATTCAACTTTGGGCGCAACGAAGTGCGCAATTTCCTTGTAGCCAATGCATGCTACTGGATAAATGAATTCCACGTAGATGGGCTGCGGGTCGACGCCGTGTCCTCCATGCTCTATCTGGACTACAGCCGTGAGGGAGGGCAGTGGCGCCCGAACAAGTATGGCGGCAATGAAAACCTGGAAGCTATCGATTTCCTCAAAGAGGCTACGGCTACGGCCTACCGCAACGGCCCCGGCATTATGATGATTGCTGAGGAATCCACCGCATGGCAGGGGGTTACCGCCCCCACAAGCAGCGGCGGGCTGGGGTTCGGCCTTAAGTGGAATATGGGGTGGATGCATGACACGCTTGATTATCTTAGCCACCATCCGCTTGACCGCAAATGGCATCACAGCGAGATCACTTTCTCTATGGTATATGCCTATTCCGAGCATTATATCCTCCCGATCTCGCATGATGAAGTCGTCCATGGGAAGGGGTCGCTTATAGGGCGTATGCCCGGTGATGACTGGCAGCGGTTTGCAGGCGTACGCGCCATTTTTGCATACCAGTGGACGCATCCCGGCAAGAACCTGACTTTCATGGGCAACGAACTGGCACAGTTCGGCGAGTGGAATGAAAACTGGAGTATTGACTGGGACAGCCTGAACTGGGAGGACCATCGCGGGATCCAGAGGCTTGTGCGCGACCTTAACCGGCTGTATAAAGATAACCGCGAATTGTGGGAGCTGGATTTTGAACAGCAGGGGTTCCAGTGGCTGACCAGTGATGACGGCGACCACAATACCCTCAGCTATATGCGCCTGGATAAGGACGGGAACCCTCTTGTTGTCGTTGTCAATTTCTCAGGCACAGCATGGGACAACTATCAGGTGCCCCTGCCGAGCGGCGGGAAGTGGGCTGAGATCCTCACCACAGACGACGCCAAATATGGGGGCTCGGATATCCATAATACGGATATCCATGCTGTTGAAGGAGAGTTCCATAGCCGCGGCTGGTCAGCCTATCTGACGGTCCCTGCTATGGGGGTGGTTATCCTGAAGCCTGAAAATTAAACATTTTAAGGATATCTGGTAACGGCAATACTGTTATGCTGCAGCTGTAGGCCCGAATTGTGAAGGGCTGGCTGTAATATATACAGTATTGCCGTTATTCATAGGATCGAAAGTTATTATGATTAGCACTACAACTGATAAATCAAAACGCACCGGGCAGTACTCCATCCTCGTTGTTGAAGATGAGCCTACCCTCGCAACTGCTATCGGGCAGCGCCTGGCCTCTGAAGGATGGAATACCCGTATTGCCGGCGATGGCGCAACTGCCGTTGATCTGGCTGCTGCCTATAAGCCTGACCTCATTATTATGGATATCATGCTTCCCGTTATGGACGGCCTCGAAGCTACCAAACGCATTACGACAACACGCCCTGTCCCCGTCCTTATGCTTACTGCACGTGATGATGAGACCGATAAAGTTATCGGCCTGGGTTCCGGCGCTGACGATTATATGACCAAGCCCTTCTCCATGCGTGAACTCGTTGCACGGTGCAAGGCGCTGCTTCGCCGGGTAGAGCGTGCAAAAGTTATCGCCAAGAATTCAGAAAATGAAAAGGTCCTTGAATTCCCGGGCCTGGTAATTGACCCCGCGCAGAGGCTTGTCGTATTCCGCGGAGAACAGATCCACCTGACCCCTACAGAGTTCGACCTTCTGGCCACTTTGGGGCGTAAACCCAAGCAGGTACTGACACGCGAGAAACTCCTTGAAGAAGTATGGGACTGGGTAGATGCATCCGGTACCCGTACGGTAGATTCCCACGTCAAGGCGCTCAGGCACAAGCTCGGCCCGGAAATGATCAGGACCGTCCACGGAGTTGGATATGCCTTTGAGCCTCCGCTGGATAACAACTGAAAATGCCTGACCGAAAGGGTGACGCAACTCCCCGGACATCGTCTTCCGCGCCCCATCATACTTCCCCCCGCGGGCTGTACAGCAAATCTGCATACGACACATACCGTATGCAGCAGGAACAGGCCAGAAAGGCAGGGAGAGGGACATCGCCGAGGAAGAAGCGCCCTTCTGGGGCCAGGCCGCGCAAAAAGCCTTCCGCCGTCCGCCCTATAGGGGTTTTCACTTCCCTTAAAGCTGAGCTGAGTATCCTCATTATCATTTCAACAGCTATCACTTTCCTTATGTCGTGGTTCCTGCTGCAGTACGGTATCAGCGGATGGATAGCAATGCCCCTGACCCTTGCCGCCGCACTCGGGGTCACATACATATTCTCCCATGGCCTGACCTCCCCTCTCGGTGAGATACGCGATGCGGCAGAACAGATGCAGGAGGGGAATTATGAGATCCGCGTTACTTCTGCAGTATCCAGCCGTGACGAAGTGGGCCAGCTTGCACGGTCTTTCAATGCCATGGCAGAAGAACTGGAACATGCTGACCAGATGCGGCGCGACCTTATCGCAAACGTCAGCCACGAACTGCGTACCCCTGTTTCAGCGCTGCAGGCCCAGGTAGAGAATATGGCTGACGGCGTTATAGAGCCAACGCCTGCAAACCTGGATGGGCTGCTCAGCCAGACTATGCGCCTCACAGACCTTATTGCTTTCCTTCTTGATATGTCCCGCGTAGAGGCTGGGGCAGCAAGCCTGGAAATTACCGAATTCAACGTCAAGGATTTTATCGATGATGTGGTAAAGCCTCTGGAAATAGCTGATGGCGGGCATGGGCACATGATCAGCCTTGACGTCCCTCCCAATATCACGATGGAAGGCGACCAGGACCGTCTGCGCCAGCTCTATACGAATATCGTTTCAAATGCTATCAAGCATTCTGCTGACGGGACAGCTGTACTGGTGGAAGTCCGTGAAGACAGGGTCCATGACACGATCGTTTCCAATATAATCAATTTTGGTTCCCAGATATCGCAGGAGGCGCGGTCTGACATTTTCCGCCGATACGTTAAGGGCCAGGGATCCCGGCCCGGTACCGGATCGGGAGGTACCGGACTGGGCCTTTCCATTGCACGGTGGGCAGCCCAGCTCCATTCCGGTACTGTACGGGTCGTTGATGATTCGCGCGGGGCTAATTTTGAGATCACCCTCCCCAAGCATCACAATATCCCGCTTGTTGATGAGCAGCTGTAGGCCAGCGAGAATACAGCTGTTTCCAGCGCGTGTCGTAAATACTGTTTCTGTCTTATTCACCTGAAATAATATTCGAACATATGTTCGAAAGAGGTGATGATAATGGCAGTCCCTATGGCACTTGAGGCTGTGCACGCAGGCTTCCCTTCAGTTGCACAGGATTATTTTGACGGGGATTTTTCCTTCGATGATAATGTGATCACACATCCTGACACGACATTCGTTATGGCGGTAGCGGGCGACTCCATGGAAGGTGCGGGTATTTTCGACGGGGATATCCTTGTCGTCGACCGTTCACTCGCTGCTGAGGAAAACAGTATCGTTGTCGCAGCCATTAACGGAGAGCTGACGGTGAAACGTCTGATTATGGGTGCCGACAACAGGCCTCTGCTCCATCCTGAGAATCCGCAGTACCCTGATATACCGTTATATCTGGAGCAGGAAGTGGTTATCTGGGGTGTAGTGATTGGGAATTTCCACTGGCAGAATTCATACGCACGGCATTCGCGCCCTCTGGAGGCAGACGCTGCGGGAAAACCTGACTGGGAAGGTAGAAATGGCACGCAGCCGCTATAACAGTGTGATACTTGCTGACGCCAACAGCTTCTTTGCCTCCTGCGAGCGCGTCTTCGATCCGTCGCTTAACAGGAAGCCCATTGTTGTGCTTTCCAATAACGACGGATGTGTTGTAGCGCGCAGCAGCGAAGCAAGGGCCCTTGGGATCGGGATGTGCGCCCCATGGTTCGCCATCAAAGAGGATGCTGCCAGGAAAGGCGTTATAGCAAGAAGTTCCAACTATGAGCTTTATGCAAGCCTGTCGCACCGGATGATGTCTGTTATGAGATCCTTCTTCCCCGGACAGGAGGTATATTCCATTGACGAGTGTTTCCTTACAAACCCCTGCACCGATGATGCGGCATCTATCAGTACATGTATCCGTATGCGGAAGGCCATACTGCAGGGCATAGGCATACCGGTATCCATAGGGATGGCGCCTACAAAAACATTGGCTAAAATAGTGAACCATTGGGCAAAAAGCCATCCTGCCACACACGGGGTATTGTCATGGTCCCAAGTCAGCCCTGATATCCTGCAGCGTACCCCTGTTTCTGACGTGTGGGGCGTAGGCAGGCATCTGAGTTCAAAACTGATGAGCCATGATATCCTCACCGCTGCCGATTTGGGAAATTCCGACCCTGAAACCATAAGGCACCAATACTCTATTTCTGTTGAACGTACTGTCCTTGAACTGCGCGGGATCCCCTGTATCCCTGAAGACAATACTGACGATACCGTTGAGGGGGCAAGAAAAGCCCAGATAATGTATTCCCGGATGTTCGGACAGCCCGTACGCGGATACAGCACACTATGCCAGGCTTTAAGCGTGTATGCACAGAAAGCAGCACACCGCCTGAAACGCCAGGGAAGCCTGTGCGGGGCAGTCAGTATCTTCTGCGCAACCGGGCACCGCAGGCATAGCAGAGGCACAAACTCCCATGTATGGAATACGTGTATATTAGACAGCCCTACCGATAACCCCATTACTATTTCCACAGGCAGCATGCGAAACGGCCCGGACTGTGGTTGATCCGGATGCCTGTTATGCCCGGGCAGGGATCACCCTTCATAAACTGGTCAGCAAAAGCAGTTATAACCTCCTTGATACCGATACCCCGCTGAAGGGTACGGAAAAGCTGGGAAGTACCTTAGACTTGATAACTGGCCGGTTCGGCCCAATGTCTGCAGGCATAGGGTATGGAGGTATCCGCGGGGCAGGACGGTACAGTTCCGATACCGGCAGTCCATGGGTAATGAAACGTACCATGCTCTCCAAAAGATGTACAACGCGATGGAGCGAGATGGCGGTCGTTAGAGCAAATTAAGCGGTCCGCTGCGGTTAAAGCAGGCAGTCAAAGCTGGGCGCGGAAGCTGCAGGCCATCTGCATCCCCGGGAACCATAGACAGTGTCAGTGCCGCATATACCCGGGCGCCGGCCTCGCGGAGCACCCGCTCACACGAGCGAAGTGTAGAACCGGTCGTCATAATATCGTCAATAAGGATAACCATACGCCCAGCCACACGATGGGGATGTGCGACAGATACCCTTCCGGACAGACGGCCCATCCTGGACCTTCTGTCATTATGGGACACAGATTTTTGCAGCCTGCCGTGCATATGGAGAAGCGGGGCCACACGGGCATCAGCACCATAGGCATTCAGTGCCCGTGCCGCAGCGTAGCACAGCGGCAGCACCTGCAGCCGTCCACGCCTGTAAAACGACCCTCTGCCCGAAGGGGCAGGCATAACATATACGCATCCGCCTCTCATACTGCCGGCCGCCCCGGCAGCAGCCTGCCCAGATGGCAGCAGGGACAGTACTTTTGGGTACAGGCCGTTCACCAGCTCCTCCATCGCATACGAAAAGGGTTTATCAAGCTCCTCGTCGCCATGGTCTTTCCACGACAGTATTGCCTGCCTCACATACCCGTTATAGGCAGAACAGGAGTAAACCGTACAGGCCATATCAGGGTCCGTAAAATAGTCATGGAGAGGCCTGGACAGCCTCCTGTGCAGCAGGGCCGAACAGGATCTGCACAAAATGCTGTCCGGCATACCGCACCCGGCGCAGCATCTGGGGAACAGCACATACCGCATATTCCTGCTCCATAACCCCGCAGCACATTTTATACTGCCCAGCCGCCCAGGCGCTTCATTGACCATACCCATAGCAGGACTATAATGGATACTTCTTTTCCCTGTAAAAGAAACCATCCGCTGTGTACGGATGGGCATGCTGTTTTAAGTTCTCCACAATACCCCACAATTTTTTTGGGCTGAGTGCCCCGCCATACAGCCGGATACAAAACGCCTGCCCCTGCCCCTTATCTGATTATCCGGCAGAAAACAAGAGGGAACCGGGAAACCCGGCAAATAACCTCTGCGCCCCCTATCAGGCATCCATCGTGGAAACAGCGCCCGACTTTCTCCGCGCATCAATAAACCGGCTGATAAACTTTTCAGTATCTTCCGGGCCCGTGACTTTAACGGCATAGGTCCCCGCAGCAGCAGCCGGATAATCGTTGCCCTCAGGAGACATACGGTCCCCTACAAAAACGATATCAGGGATATCACATTCCATGGCCTCAGCAAGTTTACGAACTGCGTAGGCCTTATCAATACCTTTCACAGAAACATCTATACTGGTAGAGCCTCCCGCACGTACAGTCAGCTCGGGAAGGTCAGAAGCAACAGCTTTAGCCAGGGCTTCACGCCTGGAGCCGTCAGGGTCCCATTTCTCTTTTTCATCAACAGGGGCCTGCTGCCCCAACGCCGAAAAAGTGATCTGCGATCCCCTGTCTTCAATACGGTCCGACCACACACGCGAATCGTCATACCACAGTCCCAGCTGCTGTGCGCGTGATTTCAGCGATTCCATCACTTTCTGCTTAAGATCCCCGTCAATAGTGATCTCATACCGGCACTCCCAGCCCTTCCCATTCCACGTATAGTAACGGGTCCCGGTTGTCGGCATAAGATGGAGGTTTGACAGCCGTGCGGTACCGGACACCATGGAAAGGACCTGGCTGTCGATAAGGCCCCACTTCCCTCCCGAAATAACAGCAACAGGGCAGAGATGCGTCAGATCGCTGAAAAGCCTGGCAACAGGCGGCTTCATAGGCATTTTGGAGCGGGCAAGGGTACCGTCCAGGTCGAAGGCGACCAGCCTGGCCTTCTGTACAAGGTACCCATAATCTATACTGTCCCATGTTGGGAAAATATTACCCATAGTACCTCCCAGTTGCTGCTGCCGGCCTTACCCATTATGCCACATCGTTAACTGCATCCATAGGCCGTTTTCAGCTATGATACTACCGTGGATAGGGTACCATAGAAGAATGAACGGCACCCCACTGCCCCATCCAGGCCATACAGAAGACCCGTCACCAGATGCATCAGAACCCCGTCCGTGGGAGGCACGCAGATACAGGGATCCCCATGGCCGGGGGCCACGGCAGCCGCAGTTCGGAAGGCATCTGCCGCATTACCGGACACGCGCGGGCCTGTTCGATTCTGTGGTTGCAGCCCAGTTAAAACGTCTGGCAGCCGGGTGGCCGGACCTTATTGCATCAACTGAATTCCTTGTTGAAGATGTGCCCGCAGCAAACCTGGTGCCATGGGAAAAGCCGGCTGTGCAGTTTTCAGTATCTTATGCTGCCGGGCATGATGAACCGGCCAGGATAATCCTATACCGCCTGCCGATCCAGTCCGCCACACGGAACCGTATAGAACTTGAATACATAGTCCATGACGAGATCGTGCGCCAGCTGGCAGGGCTGTCGGGCAAAAGCCCCGAAGATATTGATCCTGATCCCCTGTTCTGAAGCTTGCGCAGGGATGAGGACCCTGCTCTCCCTGGGATACAGGCTGTCCCCTGCCCTACCTGGCCACGATCCCGTTGCGTACGGCAACATTCTGGGATGAGGGGTCAAGGCTCGCAGCATTCAATGCAGAAATACCGTTTACAGAAGCATCTGATACATCTTTGACTGTAACTGCCAAAGACATAGTTACTGCTGCCCTCCGCTGCGATGCCCCGCTGGCAGTGCCGGCAGAGCTGCCAGCCGCACCTTTCCCGGTATCCATCGTAAGGACTGCTGCATTTTCAGCAATATCTGACGAGGCAAAAACCTGCGATGTGCCGGCCTTGACAGTAATATTTTTTGATCCCGCATATGATCCCGCCGGACCATACCCTGAAACCGTAATTTCCGCATCGTCCTGTCCGGTATTGGTCACGGTGAGGGTCCCGCCGGCCTTATCAGGTATCGCCACAGCAGAATGGGAGGCAGGAGCCTGGGAAGGAATGAACGCGAAATCGCCCTGTTCCGGGGTGCCTGTACTGCTCACTGCAGCCGCCGAAATCCCTGTATCCGATTCCGCCTGAAGGGCTTTGGCGTTGTCAGGGATATCCCCCAGGGATATAACAGTGACCTTCCCCCCTTCAATGCTAGCTGTCCTGGCATTTTCAACACCGTCAGAAGTGATCCACGATATCCGCACATTACCTGATTCCGCACTGTAAACGATCACAGAAGCAGACCTGCCGCCGCCCAGCGTACCTATAACCTGCCTGTTCGCAGCCGCAGGAAGCGGGGTAATATAATCCGATCCCTGCGGATTAAGCCCATCCATATGTGTTGCAGTGATAACCCCTGCTAACGGGGCTGCAGAACTCCTGACCGTAACATACAGCCCGTCCTGCCCTGAAGCTGCAGCTGACAGGTCAACAACAGCCTGTGACCTTGCCCCCACAGTAACCGTACTGTTTGATGATAATGCAAGCGCGGATGCCCCTGAAGTCCCATGGACGGAAACAGTGGCAACTGTCGCTTTTGATGATGCGTTCATAAGCACAAGTTTCTGAGCCCATCCGGTACGGGTAGGCAATGACAGGAAACTCTGGGCAAGCTGAGGCTGGACACATGAAGCCGAAGATATCCCCCGCAGATCACCTTGTGTTGCCCACGACACTACCGATCCTGCAGAACCTGTGCCTGCGTCAGCCTTAAGGAAAGTGGTATCCATAACGGCAGGACCGCTGTTGGCATCCCTGTTGAGGGTATACAGTGAGCCTGGGGTATGGGAGGGAGCCCCCTGGGGATTGGAAAGCGTATTGGCAGATGGAGTATCTGATGTATCAGAGGGGCTTGGGGAGGAAGCATCCGCCTGCGATCCGGAAGATGACCCGGGATGCGTAAGCACAGCCGTATCCTGCCCGTTAAGCGCAGACACTGAGGACCGGGCTACCGAACCGACTGCTGCTGCCCGGAGTGAAGACTCGATATTTCCCGCACTTGTGCGGAAGCTTTTATCACCGTATGCTTCAGAATCTGCCAGAGACATCCGTGCAGGGCAGATACGGCCTGCCTCAAGCTGGGATACCCGGTATTCCCCCTTCACTGCAACCTCCTGAGGATCATTGAGGCCGGCAAGGGGGGTAAAAAGGATAAGATAGGCGAAAAGCCCGACGATAATACACAACGAAACCAGTGCGCCGGCAGCTTTACCTGCGCGTTGCGCAAGCCGCACACCCTGTACACCTGATGTAGAGCGAGCTGTATTTCTGCTGTCTGCCATTATGCCTGCTCCTGACTATAGCGGTTCCTGCGCGGGAAAGCGACAATACAATATATGATAAGAGTGACGGCCATAACCGCAATCCATGCGTACCGCCATGGTGATCTGGAATACCTGGTTTCCTGGCTGAGGCTGATCCCATGCGTATTCGTATCATCCACAGAAAAACGGATATAGGTCCCCTGCGCGGTACTTACAACACTTTCAGTACCATTGCTGGCAATAAGGTGCGAAATAAGCTGTGCCGAACCGTCCTCTGCAGTATGCACAATATATATCCCCCCAAATCCCAGGGAACTCAACTGATCGACAGCAGAAGAGCTGGCGCCTGCAATAAGCAGGGACAGTGCGGATGATATTTTCCTGCCGGTATCCTCAGCTGCCTGCACTGAAGGGGAAACTTTCTGTCCCAATCTGTAGGAGACTGACTGCGCCTGTATGCTGGGATTGATATCAAGGATATCACCGCGGGAAGTGGCCATGGAATGATAAGTAAGATCCTGTGCAACAGAAGCATCAACTGCAAGTACGCGCCGCGCAGGATTTGATGCCAGATAGTCCTGGACAACGGCGGGAAGCTGGTTCTGGGATGCAGCGATCCTGCCGGGAGCCGCAGGAGCAGCAAACCCTGACCATGCCCAGGCTGCGGAGCATAGCGCAAGGATAACCGCTATAACCCCTCTTCCCGCTAAAACTGCGGGATTCAGCACGGCAGCAGATTCTACCGTACCTTCACTGGTGATCCTGCGCGAAAAGGCGGTGAATGTTTTTACACCTGTACCGGCTGTCATACATGCGCAGGCCAGCATCCCAAGCAGGATAACCATCAGCCCCGGCATTACCGACCCCTTTGAATATCCCCCGGCATCCACGGCTATGGTGACCCGGGAAGACAGTACTGCCGCCAAAGCCCCTCCAAGCATCAGGGACCACATCATACGGGAGGCGCGCAGGACGATAGGGAGGAAAAGCGATACCACGCTCAGTACTGCGACCACTGCAAAGCCTATAGCGGCTGCCCACAGTACTGCTGCCGACACTGCGCCGCCTCCTGTAAAATTCCCGGGGCTGAAAACAGCGCGCATCTGGCCGAGAAGGGATGTAGCGCTGCTGCTGCCTGCAGCTGCGGGGCTGGCCGTATTCACATCCATAAATATCTGACGCCAGGCGCCTTTATCCCAATAGCGGATAACATCAATAACCGTAGGAAGCAGGGCGGCAAGGGCAGGTATCGGGATAAGCAGGAGATAAGATTTATGCGACCTTGCGAAAAGCGCGAATGCGGCACAGGAAACAGCCCAAACGATCATCAGCTGAGGTTCGCATAAAACTGCAGCCATAAAGCACAGTGCCGCACACGCCCCGTTCTGCGCAGAAGGGGCAGGCCTTTCGGGCTCCTCAGTGCGGTACATCCCCAATGCTTTAAGGGTAAATGCAACTGATGCAGGAAGGAAAACGGAAGATACCAGCAGGGGAAGGTTCCCCAATGAATAAAAGCCCATAAACATCCCGCCTGCGGCCCACGCACAGCCCGCCGTTATACGGACGGCATTGGATCGGGTCACTGTCCCCGCCAGCGCCCAGAAACTAAGGGCGGCACAGGGCGCAGCCAGAAGGATGATTACAGTCGGCGCATACTCGACATGCCCTAATATTACCAGTGACATAATCAGAAGGACCAGGGAAAAAGGGGTTGGGGCAGCATGTGCCCCTAAACCTGACGCATATGACCAGTATGAAGTCGCCGACCGGGCAAGCTGCCCAAGTGTGGCACCTGAAGGGGTAAGGGATACTGATGATAAAACACTGCCAGTAAAAGCGGCCCGCAAAATCCCAAAATTTACAGCCAGCCCGACGGCCAGCATCACAGCTGCCATTATTGCCGCCCATGTATACCGTATGCGTTTGCGGGTGCGCAGATGGGCTCTGGCCAGCGGATCAAGGACAGTATTGCTGCCTTCATCCGAAAAAGCACGTACACGGTCATCCCACGATTTGACACGGTCGCGGGAAACGCTGAGCAGGGAAAGATCCCGCGCTGAGACCCTGCTGTGCGATGCTGCCCTCATGCGTGCAGATATCATTGTAAGAATATTCCCAAGATCCCGCCAGGGGGCGCACAGCTCAACGCATGCCTGATACACCTGCTTGCGTCCGAGGAGTTTTGCGAACAGGATAAAAGAGCCCAGCCATTTCCATAACCATGAAAGAGGCCAGCGGATAACGGAAATATCAGAATAATAATATGTATCACGCGCCTTCGCCTGCGCGCCGTAGCTCGGTACCGGAGCCCCGCTCCCATGGCCGGCCGGCTGCCCTTTCTGGGTACGCAGGCCTTCGAAGCGGGCCCGCAGGTGTGCTGTTTTCACCTGCGGGGCGATAATAACGCGGCCGCCGCCAAGGCACACACGCCGGCAGAAATCACGGGACTGCCCGAACGTGCCGAACGGATAGTTCCCGTCAGAAGCATGAAGCCACACATCCATATCCACAAGTGCACCGGAAAGCGAAACGGCAAAAACATCACTGCGCGAATCGTACTGTTCCTGGTCCTGTTCCCCATCAACAACAAGGCTGTTGACCCTGTGGCCCGGTGCGGCGTAGTATCCTGCATTATGCAGGGCTTCGCCTTCCCAGTCCATCTGCTTCGTACCAATAACAGAAGCACTGGGGTTATTACGCTGCGCCTCTGTAAGGGACTCAATATACTGCTCCCCCACAGGCCGTGAATCATCATGCAACAGCAGAAGCTGCCTGACACGGTTGGAAATTATCCCATTATCACGCGCATAATTGAGCGCACCGTCAACGGCAGCAATAAAAGAGCCTGCCTTAACGGGAATCACTCTGATCTTCACCGTACCGCCGTGCGCCGGAACCATGATATTACGGCAGCTGCCGGAAGCAATATGGGAAATATGCACCTGGCCGCAGTATGCAAGGAATATCTCAGAAGGCAGTACTGTCTGTCTCAGGAGGGATACCAGCGTCTCCGGGAAATACCGGAGGTCATCTTCAAGTGTAACCACCGCCGCAAGCGAAGTGCTGACGGTAGCAGCCCTGGTGCTGTTTTCTGATTGGGCAACAGCCTCAGCCACGGTATCAGCAAGTGAGGCCTTACCCGCTTTACTGCGCGAATCCCGCAGCCCGAGCGCTGCCTCCTGAGACCCGCCGCTTCCGCCATCCATTGAACCATCCATACTGCGCACCTTGCACTATCTGAGTATTATCTGTACTCAACTTTATTAAAAATTCCCGGAGATACTACTGAAATCCCCAAATCAGGACGTTTTCTTTACCTTTAGGACTTTTAATCACTGGCGCCGCTTTAAATGTAATGTTTAAGTGAGATTTCAACAAAGCAGTATTATATAGGCAGTCAACAGTTTAGAATATGAAACTGTATTTCTGTATCGTTTATCAAAAAGGATCCACGCATGGCCTCATCTTATGATCACCAGCGCCGTCATACATTGCTGCAGATCAACTCATATGACCCTCCCCTCCATGCAGTAAATTTCCTTACAGGAAAGCGCCTGGCCCGCTTTATCAGCATGTTCCTTATAGGCGTACTTGCTTTTATTATTGTAGCTGCCGGCGCACTGTATCTTGACCTGAGCAATGCTGTGACCAAAGCCTCAACAACGGTGATCGATTCCCATGGCCATGTAGTCAAAACAACCGTTGATCCCAACAAGGGGAAGCCCCTTGATATCTTGGTCATAGGGCAGGATGCACGGGAAGGCAATAATGGTTCCCTCATTGGTGATAACAATCCGGCTGATGCCCAGAACCACCAGGCTGACACGACAATGGTCATGCATATATCCGCTGACAGGAAATTCGTTGACCTTGTCTCCATCCCCCGTGATTCGCTGGTCAGCATACCGTCCTGTGCTACGTCAAAAGGTACCCTCCCCGCTCGGAACAACGTTATGTTCAATTCAATTTTTGCAAATGCTTATGCCAAGGGCGGTGACATCTCCTCGGCTGCCAGCTGCACGATGAATGCTGTGAACCATCTCACCGGGCTCAAGATCAAACAGTTCATTGTCGTTGACTTTTCAGGCCTGAGCACCATGATCAATGCCCTGCATGGTGTAGATATCTGTGTGACCCAGGATTTCAGGGACTCCTATACTAACCTTTCCCTTACGAAAGGCCTGCACCATCTTAACGGTGTCCAGGCAACCCAATATGCGCGCATACGCCACGGCCTGGGAGACGGATCGGATGTTATGCGCACTATACGCCAGCAGTACCTTGTAAAAATGCTTTTACGGGAAGCAACACGGAAGAACCTGTTCACACAGACAGACCAGCTGTATCAGATGGCGAAATCTGCCCTTGAATCCCTGAACATGAGCAGCGGGCTCGCAGATATCAACGTTCTTATGGGGCTGGCAGGCAGCATGTCCGGCCTGAAAACTTCCGGCATATACACACAGACTATACCTGTAGAGACCTCGCCGGTTAACCCGAACCGCGTGCAGTGGACAGCAGAGGCTCCTGCTGTATGGAAGAAGATTGCCCAGGACCATCCTCTGACCGATCCATCCCCTTCCGGCCAGGCAGGCTCTTCATCGTCCGGCTCTTCGCAGGCAAGCCCAGAGGGCGCTTCAGGAAGCCCATCTTCCCAGCAGTCGTCTTCCAGCCCTTCCGCAAACCAGCCTTCTTCATCCCCATCATCCGGATCTTCCGTTGATCCCGATACAGGGCTGGTCACACAGCAGGACGGGACGCTTATTGACCCGAAAACAGGCGGGATCGTTGACAAAAAGTCAGGCGCTATCCGTGACCCGCATACGGGCTGGTATATAGGCATGGCTGAGAAGTATGTAAACCACTCTATCTGCAAGATCAGCAACTGATCCGTACGGCTTAAGGAGGACCGGCTATGACAGATTCTGAAGACCGTAATACCGTTGATCCGCCAAGCTTCCATCCTTCCCCGCGAAAAATCAGCGAGGGGAGCCCCGCGCAGGCTGACAGCGGTCTTTCCGCAGGAAACCCAGCTGACGGGGCGGATGGGAGCAGACAGCCGGCGGTTTCCGAGCCTGCCCCCCCATCGTTCGCACCCAGCAGCAGCCCTTCCAGACGTATATCCCGCCCCTCTGCTGACGGCGTACAGGCTGATGGCATACAACCGCACTCTTTTGCACCGGACAGGCAGCCCCGGAGCCAGCGCAGCGCTTCATCCAGCAGCAATGTCGTACCTCCAGCGATCCCGCCGGCATCCCCTTCCCCTTACAGGCAGCTACCGGACAGCAGTTACCTGGGTACGCCCGGAGCCCAGGGGGCAGGTGCCGGCTCCGGTTCCGGATCGGGTTTCAACGGAACGCCTGCATCAGGATCCGCGCCACGGAAACCCCGCAGGATCGGAAAAATAATCTTCCGCGTTATTGTTGCGCTTCTCGTTATCCTCCTTATATATGCCGGATGGGCATGGTTCTACGTCAATTCCCAGCTTAACCATAAGGACTACCTGTCTTCTGCTGCGGATACAAAAGGCAGTACCTGGCTTATCCTGGGGTCTGATGCGCGTGACGGTACTACCGGCGGGACGGCCGACCAGGTCCCGGGCTTCAGGACAGATACTGTTATGGTCCTCACGAAACCGGATTCCGGCCCCGCTTCACTGATCTCCATACCCAGGGATTCATACGTGGAAGTTGACGGCAAAGGGGCAAAAATCAATTCTGTGGCAGAACTGTATGGATATCCCAAGCTTGTAACTGCAGTTGAAGGTATAACCGGACAGAAAATAGACCATGTCGTATCAGTCGGTTTTGGAGGCCTCCAGACGATAGTTGACGCGCTTGGAGGGGTAGAGCTCTGTTATGACCGCACTGTCAACGATGAAAAATCAGGCCTGAACTGGACAGCAGGATGCCACACGGCTTCGGGGACCACGGCTCTGGCGATGTCCCGCATGAGGTATTCGGATCCTGAAGGTGATTTCGGACGCACAAAACGCCAGCGCATGGTCATTTCTGCAATCATAAAGAAAGCTGCCTCCCCCGCAGTGGCTGCGAACCCGTTCACACTGCAGAAAGTCCTGAAATCCGGGCTTTCCTCGCTTACAGTGGATCAGAAAACATCGACTCTGACAATGGTCCGGATGGCTCTGGCATTCAGGAATGCAACGCGGGAGGGCGGCGTGACCGGTACCGTCTATTATTCCAGCCAGAATTACAGGCCGTCTTACCGTCTCGGATCCTGTGTCCGGCTTGCGGAACAGTCCAACCATACGCTGTTTTCCAAACTGGCAAACGGTACCCAGCCTGCCGGGACTGTTGGCGGGTATGCTGCATCCTGAAAGTTATCCACAACCTATACTGGCTGGTATTCAAGGCGTTTCTTCAGTCTGACCACAATCCGGAAAATATCTGACGTTCGCCCGGACTGCCGGCCATACTGGATATATGGCGCGCACGTTAAGCCCGCAGCAGATGGCACAGAAGAATGACCGTCTGGAAATACTGTCAGCAGTTGTCCCGGGGATCTCAGCATTCTTCGGCCAGATCGTCATGCTTATTGTTATGGTCTTCAATAAGCAGTACCTCTATCTTGTTTTCCTCATACCGGGGATCATCTCGGCTTTCGCGATATCCGTTATTATGCTTCTGCGGTGGCGCATGCGGAAATCCCTTCCTGCTGCCGCGCCGGAAACAGATCACGGCAGTGCCGGCGGCCCATACAGCAGCGGGGCCGTTTCCTCAGACCCTATGCTCAGTATCCCGCCAAAAAGCGTGGGAAAGTTTTTGCCTGCAAAAAGCCTTTCCCAGCTGTACGGTACTGCTGTAACAGACTGGAGGAATATACTGCGGTTATGGCTCAGCCATTCGGAA
>ERZ773005.337-NODE-337-length-38623-cov-6.570447_pt1 | contig 38623 bp, 37 predicted proteins | sample MGYA00580666_ERZ773005 | MGnify/ENA primary metagenome ERZ773005 (study PRJEB29015, sample SAMEA2737999) | human oral metagenome | biome: human oral; feature: human-associated habitat; material: dental | place: China | collected 2061 ...
AGGCGTAGCGGTGCTACGTCGAGGATTTGTCGACGACGAGAGGACAGCGCAGATGGGTGAAGATGGGTGGCTGAATTTATCAGTGATTCCTTAAGAAACGAGGTGTTTTTATGTTTCAGACGAAGCGGTACATGGTTTTCGCTGCTGCGGCTCTTCTGCTGATCGTCAGCATGATTTTCACGGCCTGCGGAGGCTCAGGAGATGGGAAAAAGGATGCGGCGCAGAATGACAAGCCCATTGAGATCACGGATGTAACAGGACAGAAGGTCACGCTGAAAAAGCCGGCAGAACGCGTCGTTGTGCAGTGGAGCGCTTCGGGCGGCGCGTTTATGACGATGGCGGCTCTGACAGGCAAGGATGTTGCCCACATTATCGTTGGAATCGATCCGTCCTTGAGCAAATATCGCACCGATATGTGGAATCATTTCAAGGCAGAGCTTCCGGAATTGGAAAAGATTCCTCTGATCGGCGCGGTGAATGAAAAAAACTTCGATACGGAAAAGGTGATTTCTCTGAATCCCGATGTCATCTTTATCCCGCTGTACATGAAAGATCAGTACGAATCCGATGTGAAGCCGAAGATTGACGCGGCCGGAATACCGACCATCTATATCGACTATCATGCGGAGAAGCTTGAAAACCACCAGCGTTCTATTGAAGCCATCGGCAAGGCGTTGGGCAAAGAGGAGCGCGCGGAAGAACTCAAAAAGTTTTATACGGAGCATGTGACAAAGGTCGCTGATCGCATCCATAAGATCAACAAGCCGAAGCCGACGGTCTATATTGAGACGGGCAACGAAGGGCCGGAAGGATTTGGCACTTCGTACAGCGGCAAGGTTGCATGGGGCGCTTTGGCAACGGCGTGCGGCGCTGATCTCATTACAAAAGATGTAGTTGAGTCGGCAGGTCCTGTCAATCCGGAATTTATTCTGGAAAAGGATCCCGACATCATCATGATCATGGGTTCCTATTGGCCGAAAAAGGCTACTGCCATGCGCCTCGGATTTGAAGCAACTGAAGAGCATTCGCAGGAACTTCTGAAAGCATTCACACAGCGCGATGGCTGGAATCAGCTGAAAGCAGTCAAGAACAAGCAGATCTATTCGGCTCATCATGGATTGCCGCGCGAGGTCTATGACTGCGCTGTATTTGAATATTTGGCAAAGACGTATTATCCTGAGCAGTTCGCAGATGTCGATCCGGAAGGCACGCTCAAGGAATTCTACGAAAAATTCCTTCCGTTCTCCTATGGCGGAATTTGGTTCATGCAGTTGAAGTAAGGAAGCGCTGATAAAATGAGGTCGCCCAGATTTGCACAGATGCGCTGTATCTATAGCGGTCAACGTCAGCCAATCATGCGGCGCGCTTCGCACTTGCATTCTTGGGACGTTTTCGCATACGAGCCGTTGCCCAATCGTCTGCGTCCTTCGGACTTGACTCTTGGACGGCTCAGCAAGGAGACAAACCGCAGGCGTAGCGGTGCTACGTCGAGGATTTGTCGACGACGAGAGGACAGCGCAGATGTGTGAAGATGGGCGGCTGAATTTATCCGTGCTTCCGTAAGAAAGGGCTTGGTATAGTGGAAGCGATGACGGAGCGTTTTGACTACAAGAAGCAGAGTTTCCGAAGACTCATCTTTATCTTGCTCGGACTGCTGATTTGCGCTGCGAGTTTTATCACCGATGTGATTGTAGGGCCGGCCTCGCTCACGCTGCATGATGTGTGGCTGGCTGTGATACAGTCTCCGGAGGTTTCAAAAAACGTCGATGTCATCGTTTGGTCGATCCGGCTTCCGACGGCAGTCATGGCTTTGCTGGTCGGAGCTTCCTTGGGGATTGCGGGGGCGGGAATGCAGACGATCCTTGATAATCCGCTCTCCAGCCCCTATACACTCGGCATATCGGCAGGCGCGGGGTTCGGCGCATCTCTCATGGTCGTCGTCGGACTGAGCTCCCTGGAATTTTTGGGTGAGTTTATGGTGCCTTTCGGTGCGTTTGTATTCGCTGGTTTGACGAGTTTTTTCATATATTCCATCAATAAGATTAAGAATTTCTCCTCGGAGACCATGATTCTTGCCGGCATCGGTATGATGTTCCTGTTCCAGGCGCTTCAATCTCTGATGCAGTATATGGCGACGCCCGAGGCTCTTCAGAACATTGTGTTTTGGACGATGGGAAGTCTGTCAAAAGCAAATTGGACGAACATCTCCATTGTTTTCGTCGTGCTGCTTCTGATGCTTCCTCTCATGATGCGCGAATCGTGGCGGTTGACGGCGTTAAAGCTTGGGGATGAAAAGGCATCCGGACTGGGAGTCAATGTCGAGCGCCTGAGGCTCAAAGTTTTTCTTTTCATATCGATTATCACGGCCATTGCCGTTTCTTTCGTGGGAACGATCGGCTTTATCGGCATCGTCGGACCGCATATTGCGAGGATGCTGGTCGGGGAGGATCAGCGGTATTTCCTGCCGCTCTCTGCGGTGTGCGGCATGGCAATCTTGTCGATGGCGTCCATTGGCAGCAAGATGCTGATTCCGGGCGCTATGTTTCCGATTGGCATTGTGACGGCAATCATCGGAGTCCCCTTTTTCTTCTCGTTGGTGTTGACTAGGAAAAGGAGTTATTTCAAATGATTGAAGTTCATAATCTGACCTTTGGATATTCCTCCGATTCCCAAAAGAATATATTGCGCGGTGTCGGCTTTGCAGCTCAGACTGGAAAACTGACTGCTGTGATCGGAACGAACGGCGCTGGGAAATCAACGCTTCTGAAAACGATCATAGGGATCTTGCCGGGCAAGGGTGACATTCGGATCAACGACAAGCCGGTTGCAGCATATACGTCCGAGGAACTCAGCAGCACGATAAGCTATCTGTCTCAGGACAACGACTGCAAAATCAATCTAAGTGTTTTTGAAGTCGTCATGCTCGGGCGTATGGGATCGCTGTCTTTTCGTGTCAAAGAGGAAGATATTCGAGCGACGGAGGAAGTGCTGCAGCGTCTGAATCTGCAGGAGTTTGCCTCGCGCAGCATCATGGCTTTGAGCGGGGGGCAGAGGCAGCTTGTGTTTATGGCGCAGGCGCTGGTAAGGGAACCTACGGTATTGCTGCTCGACGAGCCTACCAGTGCGCTGGATCTGCACAAGCAGTTCAAGCTGTTGACCTTGCTGAAAAGACTGACGCAAGAAAATCAATTTACGACATTGGTCACTCTGCACCATCTCGATTTGGCTGCGAAATTTGCCGATGAGATTATCGTTTTACAGAAGGGAGAAGTGTACGCGCAGGGAAGGCCGCAGGAGATTTTCACGGAGTCCATGATGGAAGAGGTATACCGTGTAAAAACGAAAGTTTATGTCGATGAACAGAACGTGCCGCATGTGATTCCTCTTGAGGCGATTCCCTGAGTACAAATGAACCGGTCCGAAAAAAGAGCCTATCCATGCAGTTTGGGGGCGGATTGCTGTTGCAATCCGCTTTGATGGAGAATATTTCAAGATTTTTCAAAATATTATTGACAAATTCTGAAAGCTGTTTTATAATAAGGGTGCAGGTGAAAGGAGGCATCCCGTGCGAAGACGTCTGCAGAAAGAGGAGAAACTTTAGTATGCAGGCCAGCAAAAATAGCAGAAAAGCTCAGGGTAAGCCGAAGGTTCAGGCATGAGGCGCATCGTGGAGGAGGAAGAGCGTGTTCCAAGACCATGGTGAACAAGCTCACGGAGAGAATCCAAAGGGCGGCAAGCCGCTGCAGTATGGCGGCAGGAAGCGGAACGAATGTTCATGAAGGGTTGAGGGGGCGCTTGCGGAACTGATGTAAGGCAAGACGCAAGTGCCGAAGAATCCACGGATGCAAGAATCCGTGCGTCAAGGCGGAAGCTCATGCAGCTGCGAAGGACAATGCATGAGATTGACGCAGAAGAAGGGCAGTTCCGATCAATTCCGAGTCCGAGTAGAAGAATCATGCGCAGGAAAAGCAGGGCGCATAATGCCGATACCGCTTGCCTGTCGAAAGAGAGCGTGCTGAAGGGTGCGTTTCCATGCAGCAGGGCAAAGGCTTCATGGCTTCGGTGAAACTTGGGAAATCTGCGGGGGTCGACTTTCAAACAAAAGGGGTTGCCGCATAAGTCGCGTCTGACTTATGCGGCAGCCCCGCTTCTTGTTTCTGCAGCAGTTTGCAAAATCGGCTGACGGGAGATTGTACGCGCGGACGGCTGCATCGCCGAGACGGTGCGCCGCCTTTGCCTGAGTCCGGTCGTTCGAGCTGCACTTTTGGCTCGGTCTGCCGGGTCTTTATGGCTTGAGCGCTCAATGCCCCTTTTTCTTGAATCTGCCGCCGACGATGTCGTGGACGGCGTTGATGGTCACGAAGGCGTTCTCGTCGATGTCGAGGACGGTTTCCTTGAGTTTGTCGACTTCGAGGCGAGTGACGACGGAGTAGAGAACCTTCTTCTCTTCGCCCGTGTAGCCGCCCTCGCCGTAGAGGAGCGTGACGCCGCGTCCCAATCGCTCGGCGAGGGCGGCATTGATCTTGTCCGGTTCGTTCGTGACGATCATGACGGCGTAGGATTCGTCGAGTCCCTGGACGACGACATCGATCATCTTGGCGATGACAAAGTAGGCGACGAGCGAGTACATCGCCTTGTCCCAGCCGAAGAGGAGGCCGGCGCTCGACAGGATGAAGAGGTTGATGAACATGACGACTTCGCCGACGGAGAACACGGACTTCTTGTCGAGGATGATGGCGACGATCTCCGTGCCGTCGAGCGAGCCGCCTGAGCGAATGATGAGTCCGACGCCAAGACCGACGATGATGCCGCCGAAGATGGCGGCGAGGAAGAGATCCTGCGTGACGGTCGGGAACGGCGCGAAGTAGGCCGACCAAAGAGAGAGCAGGAAGATGGCGGTCATGGTGGCGATGGCGAAGGCCTTGCCGATCTGCTTGCAGCCGATGTAGAGGAACGGAAGGTTGAAGAGGATGAGGAAGACGCCCAGAGGCTGTTCTGTGATGGCATGAGCCATGATGGAGAGGCCGACGACGCCGCCGTCGATGATGTTGTTCGGGATGAGGAAGATCTCAAGGCCGACGGCCGTGATGACGGCGCCGATGAAGATCGTCACATATTTCTGCGTGAGGGCGAGCAGGCGCTTCTTGCGGCTCTTCTTTTCTTTTTCCATGGGGCAGATCCTTTCGTGCGGCGGACGCTTCTTATGGGAGAAGCTGCTTCTTCAATGACTCTTTCATTATACGGAAAAAGCGGGGGGCGTGCAAATTTTTATTTGACAAGGGATGCTTCCTGTGATAGAATCAGTTACGTTGATTGCATGGGCAGTCAGCTTGTGACTCAGTAGCTCAGTTGGATCAGAGTATTTGACTACGAATCAAAGGGTCGGGGGTTCGAGTCCCTCCTGGGTCACCATCTTGCAAGGTCGCGCTGGCGGAAGCTGGCGCTTTTTTTATGCTTGGAAGCCTCTTTCTTAGGGAATCGCCCTTGCTTCCGACAAAATTATGAAGATGCTTCATTTTCCTCTTTAAAAATGAAACCGATTCATGTATAATATGTAAAGAGCGTGGGAGTGTGCAAGGGACTCCTTGACAGAGGGGGATGTTTTATGGAAGAAGGAAAGATCAGCCGGCGCGAGATGAAGAAGATCCAGTCACGCAAGGCGATTCTCGATTCGGCGGCAAGCTTGTTCCAGAGCCGAGGGCTGGAGGATGTCGCGATTGCGGACATCATGAGCGGGGCGGATCTCGGCATCGGTACGTTTTACAATTACTTTGACTCGAAAGACGACGTCTTGATGGAGCTTCTGGGGCGCATCATGAAGGAGCTGGGAGAGAAGGTGCGCGTCCTGTCCGAGGAGCAGAAGCCCGTGACGGAGATCCTGCGCGAGCTGCTCCTGGCAGCCGCCAGGCTTCTCGGGCAGAACCGCTATGTGCTGCCGCTCTTTTTGCGTGCAGCGCAGCAGGCGACGCTCTTAAAGCGCTCGGAGGCGAGCGTTGCGGCGCCGCCTTTCACGGCGCTCTTCACGCGCTTGGTCGAGGAAGGGCAGGCGAAGGGGGAGTTCCGCCATGACATCCCGACGGCGATCATCTCGGAGCTTTTCCATTCGCTGTTTCAGGCGGCGGCGTTCAGCAAGCTGGAGCTTCCTTTCGAGGAGAACGTGCGCCTGAAGCTCGCCTTGATTCTCGACGGCATGCGCGTGATTGAAAAGCGGGCAGAGCAAGAGGAATAACAGGAGGATTTTATGATCAGTGTAACGAAGCTTCTTTTCGCGCGCGAGTATTTCGGCGATTCGCTGCGCTATACGAAGAATGCGCATCGCATGAAGAACGGCGCGGCCGAGGGCATGGGGCCCGTCGTCGTCTGGAATTCGACGAAGACGTGCAACCTCAGGTGCCGCCATTGCTACATGAACTCGGACGCCAAGAAGTATCAGAACGAGCTGACGACAGAGGAGGCGCGGCGCTTCATCGACGATCTCGCCGATTTTCGCGTGCCCGTTTTGCTCTTTTCGGGCGGCGAACCGCTCCTTCGTCCCGACTTCTTCGAGCTTGCCGAGCACGCGGCGGCAAAGGGCGTGCGCCCGACGCTCTCGACGAACGGCACGCTCATTGATCGCGCGACGGCGCAGCGCATCAAGGACATCGGCGTGGGCTACGTCGGCATCTCGCTCGACGGTCTCAAGGACGTGAACGACAAGTTCCGCGGCAAGGAGGGCGCCTACGAGGCTGCCATGCGCGGCATAGAGAACTGCACGGCGGTCGGGCAGCGCGTGGGGCTTCGCTTCACGATCAACCATCATAACATCATGGAACTCGACAAGATTTTCGATTTCATCGAGGAAGAGGGCATCAACCGCGTGTGCTTCTATCACCTCGTCTACTCGGGACGCGGCAACGCGATGATGGAGGAGGATGTGACGGCACAGGAGTCGCGCCGTGCCATGGACACGATCATCCGCCGCACGCAGGACTTCGAGGAGCGCGGTCTGGAAAAGGAGATCCTGACGGTCGACAATCATTGCGACGGCGTTTACATCTACTTGAAGACGCTCAGAGAAAAGGGCGAGGCGGCGGCCGAGCATGTGTGGAAGCACATCTCGATGAATGGCGGCAATCGCTCGGGCATCGCTTTCGGCGAGGTTGATCCCCTGGGCTATGTCCACCCCGATCAGTTTACGCAGCACCATACCTTCGGCAATGTGCGCGAGAGGAAGTTCGGCGATATCTGGCAGGACACGTCGAACGCCATCCTAGCGGGACTCAAGGATCGAAAGCCGCTGCTTCAGGGTCGATGTTCCTCGTGCCGCTACCTTTCGTGCTGCAACGGCAACTTCCGCACGCGCGCCGAAGCGCGTACGGGCGATTTCTGGGCAAGCGATCCTTCGTGCTATCTGACGGATGAGGAGATCGGGCTTGCGCGTGAGGAGGCGGCGATATGATCATCTCGTGGAACACGACGAACGCCTGCAACATGTACTGCAAGCACTGCTACCGCGATGCGGGCTGCAAGGCGGAGGAGGAGCTTTCGACGGCGGAGGCGAAGAAGCTTCTTGACGAGATCGCACGCGCGGGCTTCAAGATCATGATCTTTTCGGGCGGCGAGCCGCTGACGCGCCCCGACATTCTGGAACTTGTGGCGCACGCGACGAAGCTCGGCCTGCGCTCGGTCTTCGGCACGAACGGCACGCTGATCACGCCTGAGATGGCACGCGACTTGAAGGCGGCGGGCGCGATGGGCATGGGCATTTCGCTCGACTCGATGTCGCCTGCGAAGCACGATACGTTCCGCAGCTATCCGGGCGGCTGGGCGGGCGCTGTCGAAGGCATGAAGAATTGCCGCGCGGCGGGGCTGCCGTTTCAGATTCATACGACGGTTATGGACTGGAACGAAAAGGAGCTGGAGGCGATCACGGACTTCGCCGTGGAACTCGGCGCTGTGGCGCACCACTTCTTTTTCCTCGTGCCGACGGGACGCGCCGAGACGATCGAGGAGGAATCGCTTCGTGCCGAGGCGTACGAGAGCGTCCTGACGCGCATCATGAAAAAGTCGGAGGAAGTCGCGATCGAGTTGAAGCCGACGTGCGCGCCGCAGTTTTTGCGCATCGCGGGGCAGATGGGCATCAAGACGCGCTTTCGGCGCGGCTGCCTCGCGGGACTCAGCTACTGTATCATCAGCCCGCGCGGCAAGGTGCAGCCGTGCGCCTACCTCAACATGGAGCTTGGCGACGTGCGAAAGACGTCGTTTGACGAGATTTGGAGGAGCAGCGAGGTGCTGAACAAGCTGCGCACGCTCGAATATTCGGGCGGCTGCGGCACCTGCGACTACAAGCGTGCCTGCGGCGGCTGCCGTGCGCGTGCCGCCTACTACAACGATGGCGATTATATGGCGGAAGAGCCTTGGTGTCTTTACCACGGGCGCAAGGGATAGTATAATGAAACAGGCAGGGGCGGCGGTGCGCCAAGAAGCGTGCCGCCGCCCTTTTGTGAGGGCGGCGCGGGATGTTCAAACGATGGATGTTTGTGCGTGCAGCCTGCAGCGATGGGATTTGAAGAAAGGCGGCTCTTATGATCAAGCTGGTATTTTGCGATATGGATGGCACGCTTCTCGATGGGCAGGGGAACTTGCCCGAAGGGATCGGCGCGATGCTCGCTGAACTCAAGGCGCATGGCGTGATCTTTGCGCCTGCGAGCGGCAGGCAGTATGCGGCGCTCCTGCGCCACTTCCAGCCGTGGGCGGAGGATCTCATCTTCTGCGCGGAAAACGGCGCCTACGTCGTGCGGCGCGGCGAGGAACTGTTCTCCGCAACGATCGCGCCCGCCTTGTGCGAGGAAATCGTGCACCGAGCCACTGCCGTTCAAGGCGGCTATACCGTCTGGTGCGGCAAGGAGTACGCCTATGTGACGGAGCGCAACGAGGCGTTCTTTAGAGAGATGCAGCAGTATTTCACGGAATACAAGCTGGTCGGGAGCTTCGATGCCGTGCATGATGCGGCGATCAAGTTTTCTATATGCGATCCCGTGGAGGCGGACGCCGAGCGCACGATTTATCCTTCTTTGCAGGACTTGTCCGAGGAGCTGAAGGTCGTCGTTTCCTCGAACTATTGGGTGGACGTCATGCAAAAAGATGTGAACAAGGGCGCCGCCGTGCGCCACGTGCAGCAGCTTCTGGGCATTCGCCCCGAAGAGTGCATTGCCTTCGGCGACTATCTGAACGACGTCGAGATGCTCGGCGCGGTAGGCGAGAGCTACGCGATGGAGAATGCGCACCCGAAGGCGAAGGCGGCGGCGCAGCATATCGCGCCGCCCAACACGCAGCACGGCGTACTGCGCATCCTGCGCCGGCTGCTCGATGAAGGAAAGATGCAGGAGGGAAAGATATGAAGCTCGACTATCATATGCACTTGGAATACGGCTCTTACGATGAAGCGTGGGTGGAAGGTTTTTTCCGTGCGGCGGCGGCGCGCGGCGTGGCGGAGATCGGCTTTTCCGAGCACAGTCACACGTTTCCGGAGTTTGAATCGCTCTATTACGATGATCTTATCTTGGACGACTCCTTCGTCGGCAGTTTTCAGCAGAAGTGGCTGAAGAAGAACAAGTTCAAGTATACGCTCGAAGAATACTTCGCCTTCATGGCAAAGCTCAAGGAAAAGCACGCGGTCAAGACGGGCATCGAGGTCTGCAACTTCCAAGATCAGACGGCTGTTGCAAAAATCCTCGGCAGCTGCGATTTTGACTATGTGATCGGATCGGTGCACTTCATTCGCGGCTGGGCGTACGACTGGTCCGAGATCAAGGCGGAGTGGGATCGCATCGCGCTCTTTGACATCTACGAATGGTACACGCAGGAGATCGAGAAGCTCTGCGCCTCGAAGCTCTACGATGTGCTCGGGCATCCGTTCAACATCCGCCTCTTCCGCTACTTCCCCGATTTTGACGTCACGCCGTTCTTGGAGCGCGCCGTGTGCGCGATGGAAAAGGCTCAGATGGCGGTCGATATCAACACGGGTACGTTTTACCGCTATCCGATTGCGGAGATCTCGCCGTACGAGGATTTCATGCGCATCGCGGCGGCGCACAAACTGCCTGTCATCACGACCTCGGACGCGCACAAGCCCGAGGATGCGGGCGCGTACAATGACGAGGCCGTCGCCTACGCACGGCGCTTCGGCTACGAGACGACACTGCGCTTCACGAAGAGGGAGCGCGAGGTTGTGCCGCTCGGCTGATTGTTGCAGCCGCTCCTTTCACCTCTTGCCAGACATGCGGATTTTTCGTACAATAGAAAGAGCGGGATGCAGTGCGGCAAGACTGTTGAATGAGAGGAGGGCTTCCTGATGGTTTTGACCTTGGATGAAATCCGCGAAAAAGTTCGCCCAATCTGTGAGGCGTACAAAGTGAAGCGACTCTTCCTGTTCGGCTCTTATGCACGTGGAGAAGCTACGAAAGAAAGCGACGTGGACTTTCATATTATGTTGGGTGAAGAAACGACTTTGCTGGAATTGGGCGGACTCTATGTAGATCTGGAGGACGCCTTGCAAAAGGAAGTCGATATCGTTACACAAGTTCCAAAGGAGCAGGAGATTTTCGGGAAGTATATGGAAAAGGAAGAGATTTTGCTTTATGAAGATCAGCGAGAAAGATGCGCAGGTTCTGCGGAATATAGTCAAGCATTGTGACGCAATATGTTGTGAGGGGGAGTCGCCTTGAAAAATGCATGGGAGAAATTCTGTTGCGCGGTCGCTGCCGCGCTCCTTTTTGCCGTCGTGCCGTGCGGCGCTCTTGCTGCGCCGGACGCGTCGGAAGAATGGTATTGGCTGGCTTCGGATGCGAAGTACAGCAAGTATTTTGCGCCGAACGAAGTCACGGTCGTCAAGAGCCTCAATGTCGCAGGATTGGAACGCGCAGTGCCGACGGTCATCCAAGGATGGGTCAAGACGAGCTTTGGCTACGAGGGTGCGAAAGAGACGATCGAGAACTACGGCATCAAGGACATCCTGCCTGATCCGGCTGTGCTCGCCTACAGTCTCGCACTCGTCGAGGTCAGTCCGCAGAACCGCACTTTCCGCTATCTGGAAGAGGACTTTTACGATGCGCAGGGAAACATTCTTTGGTCGAAGCGCACGCCCGGCTCGGAAAAGGAAATGAACTCGCAGCAGTATGATGAAACCTTTTATGCGGCAATCGTCGACCGTGTTTTCGGCATGGGCGAATTGGAGCGTCTGACGAGTTCGGATCGCTGGTATGAGCTTTGGAAAGAAAAGCGGTCGGACGGAGGCGAGGAGAGCGCCATGGCGGACACCTCGACGATGCGGCTGAAAGGGGAACTGCTCTTTTATTGGGAGTGGGTCACGAAAAAGGACGCCGAGGGAAATACGTTGGAGGTGCAGTTCCTCAAGCGTGCCTTGAACGTGCCGATGGGCACCGTAAGCACGAAGGATGGAAAGATTTGGACGCCTCAAGGAGGTTGGAAAAATTTGGATGAGACAGATCTGACCTTCCGCGGCATTCGGCAGGGAAGCAGGGAATATACGGGGCTTCTGCGCCTGCGTACCTACACGGCGAAAAGCCTCGCGTGGCTCTACCGCGCGAGCTTGGAGCCGAACGCCGAACGGCGCCTCCAACGCGATGAGGATTGAAACTGACGTCGCGCAAGGCGTCTTTGGCATGGGGAGCGGCTCGCCCCGCAGGAAAGGCAACGAGCCGACGGACAAGGAAAGGAATTCTTGATGCAGAACAAATACATCCGCAATTTCTCGATCATCGCGCACATCGACCATGGCAAGTCGACGCTCGCCGACCGCCTCATTGAAAGCACGGGCACTTTGACTGAGCGCGAGATGGAGGCGCAGGTGCTCGACAATATGGAGCTTGAGCGTGAGCGCGGCATTACGATCAAGGCGCAGACCGTGCGCCTGCACTATCGCGGCAAGGACGGCGCGGTCTATGAACTCAATCTCATCGACACGCCGGGTCACGTCGATTTCACATACGAGGTGTCGAGAAGCCTTGCGGCCTGCGAGGGAGCGCTTCTCGTCGTCGATGCGGCGCAGGGCGTCGAAGCGCAGACGCTCGCGAACGTCTACATGGCGCTGGAGCACGATCTCGAAATCATCCCTGTCATCAACAAGATCGACTTGCCGAGCGCCGATCCTGAGCGCGTCAAGGAGGAGATCGAGGAGGCGATCGGCCTCGACGCGTCCGAGGCGATCCTGACTTCGGCGAAGACGGGCGTGGGCATTGAGGAGATCCTCGACGCCATCGTCGAGCGCATCCCGCCGCCCTCTGGCGAGGACGATGCGCCGCTTCGCGCTTTGATCTTCGACTCGTACTTTGACTCGTACAAGGGCGCGATCGCGCATGTGCGCCTCATGGAAGGCCATATCAAGAAGGGCATGGAACTGAAGATGATGGCGACGGGCAAGACATTCGAGGTGACCGATGTCGGCTGCTTCCGTCCCGCGCCTGCAGAACTCGGCGAGCTTACGGCGGGAGAAGTCGGCTTCGTTGCGGGAAGCTTGAAGAACGTGCGCGACGTGCTCGTCGGCGATACCGTGACGAGCGCGAAAAATCCTGCGCCTGAGCCGCTGCCCGGCTATCGCGGCGTGACGCCGATGGTCTACTGCGGACTCTATCCCGTGGACAGCGCCGACTATGACAACTTGAAAGACGCGCTCGAAAAGCTGCAGCTCAATGACGCGGCGCTGATCTTCGAGCCGGAGACGTCGATCGCGCTTGGCTTCGGCTATCGCTGCGGCTTCTTGGGACTTCTGCACATGGACGTCATTCAGGAGCGGCTGGAGCGCGAGTACGGCATGAAGCTCATCACGACGGCGCCCTCCGTCATCTACCACGTCCACAAGACGAACGGGACGATGCTCAAGGTCGACAATCCGTCGAAGCTGCCGCCGCCGACGGAGATCGACTTCATCGAGGAGCCGTTCGTCAAGGCGACGGTCATCGTGCCGAAGGACTATGTCGGCCCCGTCATGGAAGTCTCGCAGGAAAAGCGCGGCACGTTCGAGAGCATGGATTACCTCGATACGAACCGCGTCATGATCATCTACCACATTCCTTTGAGCGAGATCATCTACGACTACTTCGACCGCTTGAAATCGACGACGCGCGGCTATGCCTCGCTCGACTACGAGCTTGCCGACTATCGCCAGTCGCGTCTCGTGAAGCTTGACATCCTCTTGAACGGCGATCCCGTCGATGCATTGTCGACCATCGTCCACGCCGACCGCGCCGCGACGCGCGGTCGGCAGCTCGCGCAGAAACTCAAGGAGATCATTCCGCAGCAGATGTTCGAGATTCCGATCCAGGCGGCTGTCGGCAACAAGATCATCGCGCGAGAGAACGTGCGTGCCATGCGAAAAGACGTGCTTGCCAAGTGCTACGGCGGCGACATATCGAGAAAACGCAAGCTGCTTGAAAAGCAGAAGGAAGGCAAGAAGCGCATGAAGGCGGTCGGCAGCGTCGAAGTGCCGCAGGAAGCCTTCATGGCAATCTTGAAGATCGACTGATTCCCGCTTGGTTCGATACGTTCACTTCGTCGAAGGAGAGCCATAGAATGATGGTTGGAAGCGAGTGAAACATTCGGAAGGAAAAGAGGCTGAAGAATGGGCGATTTCGGCGTGTATGTCCATATTCCCTTCTGCCGCCGCAAGTGTTTTTACTGCGACTTCCCTTCTTATGCAGGAGAAGAGCGATGGATGAGTCGCTACCGAGAAGCCCTGTGCCGCGAGATTGCGGTGCAGGGCTGTCGCTGTCTGCAGGCAGGGGCAGTGCGCACCGTCTACATCGGCGGCGGCACGCCGACGGCGCTTGCGGCAGACGACCTTCTCACCGTCATCTGCGCCGTGCGCGAGAGTTTTCGTCTGACGGGCGCGGAAGAGTTCACGGTCGAGGCGAATCCCGGCACGGTCGACGCAAAACTTCTCGAACGATTGCGCGAAGCAGGCGTCAACCGTCTGAGCTTCGGCGTGCAGTCGTTCTCCGACGCGCTGCTCTCTGCCATCGGACGCATTCATACGGCGCGGGAGGCGGAGGATGCCGTGCGCATGGCGCAGAAGGCGGGATTTCGCGTGAGCCTTGACCTCATGTACGGCCTGCCCGGGCAGGCGCTTGCTGATCTCAAAGACAGCGTGGCGCGAGCCGCTGCGCTCGGCATCGGTCACATCTCCATCTATGGACTTGCCGTCGAGGACGGCACGCCGTTCGCCCGCATGGAAGAGGCGGGGCGGCTTCATCTGCCGACGGATGACGAGTGCGGCGATATGTACGACTATATCACGGCAGAACTGCCGCGCCTCGGCTATCGTCGCTATGAGATCTCGAATTACGCGAAGGCGGGAGAAGAGAGCCGCCACAACCTCGCCTACTGGCAGGACGTGCCCTACATCGGCCTTGGCGCAGCGGCGCATTCGTATTGGCACGGACGGCGCACGGAGAACGAGAAGGATTTTTGTCGCTACATCGCGTGCATCGAAGGAGGTCTGTCGCCTGCAAGGGAAGAAGAGCCTTGTTCGCGTGAAAGCCATATCGAAGAATTCACCTTCCTCGCGCTTCGCACGGCGGATGGTATCGACAAGCAGCGCTTTCGCAACACCTTCGCCTCGGAGGTGCAGGACATCTACGGCAAAGTGATCGCTCGCTTGCAGGCGGCGGGGCTTGTTGAAGAAACGGCGGCGAGCATACGGCTGACGGCGCAGGGCATGAAGTTCGGCAACCGCGTCTTTGCGGAATTTTTGTTGGAGGGGGATGAGGCGTAGCCGCTGAAGGCGGCCTTGCCGACAGATGTTAAGCTTTCCTCTTATATGTACGATAAATAAGAGGAGAAAGGAGCGATTACGATGGATATGAGCATAGCGGCGATGTCGGTCGATATGAGCCAGGCACGCTTCTCGCAGCAGCTCGGCATCTCCGTCATGAAGATGGCGATGGATACGACGGAAGAAGCTGTTGAAGAGATGTTGGAAAGTCTCGACCCTGCGGTCGGCAACAATATTGATATTGCGGTATGAAAAAGGGGCTGTCGCACAAAATGGGCGGCAGCTCTCTTTGCTGGATTCATTTGAAGTTCCGTGGTTCGATAGTGCAAGGGATCGGTAACTGCAATAGAAAATCGGATAGGTTCAAAATTCAAAAGATAACCTCAAAATCATCGTACCAAACTATTGACAGAAGGTGCTCGACATTATATAATACACTCATTGAAGATGCTTACACCCATTGAAGATGCTTACACCCATTGAAGATGCTTACACCCATTGAAGATGCCTATATTTATTGCGGATATGTGCAACCATTAAGGAGGCATATACCCCTAAAGATCGTGTTGGAGGAGATTGCAATGTTTTGTAGTCTCCTCTTTGTTTATTGTAGATTTAAGCTGCGTTTTCAGATTTAAGAGAGTAGTGATAAATTCGCAGATGTCATCTTGATGTATTTTTCCCTTATTTGTGTTGATCTGGCGGGCTCTGTTTTGTTGACGATTTCTTGCAAGATTGTATACTTGACACGGTGAATTACGTTTACTTGAGGAGGAGAAATGTTTTATGAAATTATTTGATTTTGCTTTTTGCTATGACTACGAAAGAAAGATACAGACTCTTGCGGGAATATGCCCGGAAAAATGGAGCTTTGGCTCAAATTCAGATAATACGATTTTGAAGAATTATATTGAACATACGTTTTCTAAATTACTTGAAGAAGATAAAATATTAGAAACGGATAACTATGCTCTCTTCAATACTGGATTATTCACCGTATATTATGAAGCGATTTTTGCGTATTTTGAAAAAAATAAAAATAGGGATCGTCAAAAATGGTTTTTGAATGGGTTTAATACGTCATATCAGTTGGGCATACTTGATGTTAATGAGTTTCCTCGGCGGGCAAATTATTTTTCTGAACCCGGAGCTCTAGTATTTGATACGAATTGCGATATTGTTCCACAATATTCCCATATATTTGGATCACCTGAAAATTTTCAGCGTCTTCCTGCAAGCGTGAGAGACAGCCCTAATCAAAGACTGCTTTTTGATGGGGCGATTAAAAAAGCTAAAGGTATGATTGATGCGAATTATAAAACGGCTGTCCCTCAATATTATAAAGGACGTATCCAATTATTGATTCCTATTTGCTTAGTTAGCGAAAGCGCGCCGGATTTAGCTCTTGTCGTAAGTAAGAGCAACGAAGGTAACCGATATCTAGGTCATACGTGTTTGACTTTGGATATGGCATATAATAGCGCACGATTGATTGCACGCCCGGATAGCGCTTGGCTCAAGCCGTGAAATTTCCTGAAAGTATCTTTATGAATTATCTGCTGAGAGCGGAGAAGGATTTTGTCATAAGAGCCGCCTGTAATGCTGTAGTGCGTTATAGGCGGCTTCGTTTCTTTCGTCGTCGCGGAAGGTTAGGTGGCATGGAAGCGGAAAACTTTTTCACGAAAGACAAAAAAGATGTTGACTTTTTGACTTTTATCGTGTATATTCTAGTCATGGGTTAGCACTCAAGGCGATTGAGTGCTAACAGCATGAACTACACGCACAAATGTCCACTTTGTGGACATTGTGCGCCGCCCTTAATGAAAGTTAGCCAATCAGCCTGCGCCCTTCGGGCTTGGCTTCTTGGACTTTCATAGTAAACTACACGCACAAACGTCCACTTTGTGGACAAAAGTGCGCCGCCCTTAATGAAAGTTGCCCAATCGGCCTGCGCCTTCGGCTTGGCTTCTTGGACTTTCATAGTAAATTTTATCAGAGGGGGTGTGAGAATGCTTGATGAAAGGAAGCAGCGCATCCTGCAGGCGGTAGTCGATGACTACATCTCGTCGGCTGAGCCTGTCGGCTCGCGCACTGTGGCGCGGCGTCATGATTTCGGCGTCAGTCCGGCGACGATACGCAACGAGATGGCGGATCTTGAGGATATGGGCTACTTGGAGCATTTGCACACGTCCTCTGGGCGCATCCCTTCGTCGAAAGGGTATCGCCTCTATGTGGACGATCTGCTCTCGCCCGCGCCGATTGACGAGCGCGAGAGGGCGTTGATCGACCACTGGTATCGAAAGCGCGTCAAGCGCGTCGAGAGCGTCTTTCAAGAAACCGCGAAGATCGTTTCGCGGCTGACGAAGAATCTCGCGCTCGTCCTCGCGCCGCAGCTGGATGAGGCGGCTTTTCGCACGCTGCAGTTCGTGCCGCTGGGCGAAGGGCGCGTCATCGCCGTCTTGATGACGGACGCGGGCTTCGTGGAGAACCGCGTCGTCAAGATGCCAAAGGGCGCGAGCTTCGAGGATTTCCAGCGCATGGCGGAGGTCATCAACCGATGTCTGTCGGGCGAGAAGCTTTCCTCCATCGGCACGGCCGCTTTGAAGCGCATACGCGCCGAGGTCATGGACGAGTCGCTTTATCAGGCGGCAATGGAACTGATTTACGAAGCGCTCGACGAGGAGCGCAAGGAGCAGCGGCTCTATCTGGGCGGCACGACAGAGATGCTTGCGCAGCCGGAGTTTCGCGATGTGACGCGCGTGCGTGCGCTCCTCTCACTGCTCGAAGAAGAGAACTTCGTCAAAGACGTTCTGCAGAAGAAATCGCAGGAGGGGCTCGTCGTCACGATCGGCCGTGAGAACGAGTACAGCGGCATCGAGGATTGCAGCATCATTCGCGCGACGTACCACTTGGACGGCGAGTGCTTGGGCACGATCGCCGTCTTAGGGCCGACGCGCATGGAGTACGGCAAGGCGATGGCGCTCTTGGGTTATCTGAACCGCCACATCGCTGCGCTCGTGCAGCCTTTCCGCTGGTAGCGGCATAGCATGAAATACGAGGTGAAGGGAATGCCATCATTCATGAAGGATGAGTTAAAGAAGAAGGACGAGGAAAAGCTCGAGGAGATGAAGCGCGAGATCGACGAGGCGGAGGCCGCAGACACTGCGGACGTCGCAGAAGAAGCGACGGGAGATGTCCGCGAGGAGACTGCCGAAGGAAGCCGTGAAGGTACCGAGGAGGCAGAAAATGGCGCGGACGATCCTGTGAAGCGTGCAGAAAAGCTTGAAGCCGATCTGGCAGAAAAGGACGCACAGATGCTGCGACTGCGCGCGGACTTCGATAATTTCCGCCGTCGTTCGGCGAAGGAGCGCGAAGAGCTTGCCGCCGTTGTCACGCAGGGCATCCTCACGGATATGCTGCCGCTCCTCGACAACTTCGAGCGTGCGCTTTTAGCCGAAGGTTCTGACCTCGACAGCTTCCGCGCAGGCGTTTCCATGATCTACAAGCAGATGACAGAAGCGCTCGTGAAGAACGGTTTGGAGGTCATTGATACGAAGGACAAGAAATTCGACCCGAACTTCCATCAGGCGGTCATGCGCGTGCAGGATCCCGAGAAGGAGGACGATACGATCGAGCAGGAACTGCAGAAGGGCTACATGGTAAAGGGGCGCGTCATACGTCCGAGCATGGTGCAGGTCGTTTCAAATTAAGTCAAATAGAGGAAACTCTTTTTATAGATATAAACATTTAGGAGGAATTCATCATGGCAAAAGCAATTGGCATCGATTTAGGTACCACGAACTCCGTCGTTTCCGTCATGGAGGGCGGCAAGCCCGTCGTCATCACGAACCCGGAGGGCAGCCGCTTGACGCCGTCCGTCGTTGGCTTCACGAAGACGGGCGAGCGTCTCGTCGGACAGCTCGCCAAGCGCCAGGCTGTATCGAACCCCGACCGCACGATCGCGTCGATCAAGCGGCACATGGGCGAGAAGGACTACAAGGTTTCCATCGACGGCAAGGACTACACGCCGCCTGAGATTTCGGCGATGATCTTGCAGAAGCTCAAAGCGGATGCGGAAGCCTACCTCGGCGAGACGGTGACGCAGGCGGTCATCACGGTGCCGGCGTACTTCAACGACAGCCAGCGCCAGGCGACGAAGGACGCGGGCAAGATCGCGGGTCTCGACGTCCTGCGCATCGTCAACGAGCCGACGGCGGCGTCGCTGGCTTATGGCGTCGACAAGGGCGGCGAGCATACGGTTCTCGTCTTTGACTTGGGCGGCGGCACGTTCGACGTCTCGATCCTCGAACTCAGCGAGGGTATGGTCGAGGTCAAGGCGACGAGCGGCGACACGCACTTGGGCGGCGACGACTTTGACCACGCCGTCATGAACTGGATGGTCGAGGAGTTCAAGAAGGAGAACGGCATCGACCTCTCCGCCGACAAGATGAGCGCACAGCGCCTGTTGGAAGCGGCGGAAAAGGCGAAGATCGAGCTTTCGAGCATGATGGAGACGCCGATCAATCTGCCGTTCATCACGGCGGACGCCACGGGTCCGAAGCATCTTGACTTGAAGCTCACGCGTGCCAAGTTTGATGAGCTTACGCATGATCTCGTCGAGCGCACGATGGGTCCGACGCGTCAGGCAATGTCGGATGCAGGTCTTTCGCCTTCGGATATCGACAAGGTGCTTCTCGTCGGCGGTTCGTCGCGCATCCCTGCCGTGCAGGAGGCCATCAAGGGCTACTTTGGCAAGGAGCCGGATCGCAGCGTGAACCCGGACGAGTGTGTTTCCATCGGTGCGGCAATTCAGGCCGGCATCATCGTCGGCGAAGTCAAGGACATGCTGCTCCTCGACGTCACGCCGCTTTCTCTGGGTATTGAGACCTTGGGCGGCGTTTCGACGAAGCTCATCGAGCGCAATACGACGATTCCTGTCAGGAAGAGCCAGATCTTCTCGACGGCAGCGGACAATCAGCCGTCGGTTGACATCCACGTCCTGCAGGGCGAGCGCGAGATGGCTGCGGGCAACAAGACGCTCGGACGCTTCGAGCTTTCCGACATCCCGCCGGCGCCGCGCGGCGTTCCTCGCATCGAGGTCGCCTTCGACATCGACGCAAACGGCATCGTGCACGTCTCCGCAAAGGATCTCGGCACGGGCAAGGAGCAGAAGATCACGATCCAGTCCGACAGCGGCATGAGCAAGGACGACATTGACCGCATGGTCAAGGAAGCTCAGGCGCATGAGGCCGAGGACAAGAAGCAGAAGGAGACCGTGGAGGTCAGAAACCGTGCTGATTCGGCTGTCTATCAGGCGGAGAAGGCGATCAAGGATCTCGGCGACAAGGTCGACAAGGCGAAGGCGGACGAAGTGCAGGCGGCGGCCGACAAGGTCAAGGAAGCGCTGAAGGGCACGGACACGGACGCCATCAAGAAGGCGACGGAAGAGCTGGAAAAGCCGCTCTATGAGATGAGCGCGGCGGCGTACCAGCAGGCGGGCGGCCCTGAGGCTGCAGCAGGCGCGGGCGCAGCTCCCGGTGCAGGTGCGGCGGACGCGGGCGCGAAGAGCGAGGACGACAACGTCGTCGACGCCGAGTACACGGAAGTCAAGGACGACAAGAAATAAGCGCAAGAAGTGACGGAGAGTGTGGAGCGTGGAGTTCATGCTCCGCACTCTTTTGACGATAAAGGACAGGCGCACTGGGCGCTGTGAGGTGTTTATTGTGAGCGAGAAACGCGATTACTATGAGGTGCTCGGCCTCTCCAAAGGCGCTTCGGATGCGGACATCAAGAAGGCGTTCAAGAAGATGGCGCGCAAGTACCATCCCGATTTGAACCGTGACAATCCGAAGGAAGCTGCCGAGAAGTTCAAGGAGGTCAACGAGGCCTATCAAGTCCTCTCCGATCCGCAGAAGAAATCGACGTACGATCAGTTTGGCCACGCGGCGTTTGACGGTGCGGGCAGCGGTGCAGGAGGAGCAGGGGGCTTCGGCGGTTTCGGCGGCGGCTTCGGCGGCTTTGGCGGCGGCATGGGCGGCTTTGGCATGGACGACATCATGGACGCCTTCTTCGGCGGCGGCGGTCGCCGTCGCGGGCCGAAAGGCCCTGAGCCGGGCAACGACCTGCGCTATGACTTGGAGATTACTTTTGAGGAAGCGGCGTTCGGCAAGGAGGTCGAACTGACGATTCCGCGCACGGAGAATTGTGACGCATGTCACGGTACGGGCGCAGCCGAGGGCACGAAGCCCGAGACGTGTCCCGACTGCCACGGCACGGGGCAGGTGCAGAAGGCGCAGCGCACGCCGCTCGGCAACTTCATGACCTCGCGTCCGTGCAGCCGCTGCGGCGGCACGGGGCAGGTCGTCAAGAATCCGTGCAAGAAGTGCGGCGGCACGGGTCACACGCGCGTCAGCCGCAAGATCGAGGTCAAGATCCCTGCGGGCATCGACGAGGGACAGCGCGTGCGCATCTCGGGCGGCGGCGAAGCAGGGCAGCGCGGCGGCCCGAACGGCGATCTCTACGTCTATATCTATGTGAAGCATCACAAGCTGTTCAAGAGGAGCGGCGCGGACGTCATCAGCGAGGTGCCGATCTCCTTTGTGCAGGCGGCGCTCGGCGATACGATCGAAGTGCCGACCATCGACGGCAAGGCGGAACTCAAGATTCCCGCGGGCATCCAGTCGGGCACGGTTCTCCGCATGCGCGGCAAGGGCATCCCGCATCTAAGGGGCACGGGGCGCGGCGATCAGCATGTGCGCGTCAAGGTCTTGACGCCGCAGAAGCTTACGAGCAAGCAGAAGGACGCACTGAAGGCATTCGGCGACCTCTGCGGCGAAAGCGTCAATCCCGAGCAGAAGACGTTCAAGGATACGCTGAAGAGTTTCTTCAAATGAATATTCGGCGCGAAGTGATTGTGCGCGAAAGGTATGGGAAAGGGGAGCTGCTCCGGCAGCTCCCCTTTGTGCTTGCAATATTGGCGTTTTTGTTCAAACGTTATATGCACGTTGCCTTTGCTTTTGCGATGCGGCCGCTATTTCTTTCGCGCGGCCGGATCGCTCAATCCCTCGACTGCGCCGCCTGCAATCGCCCATAGGTAGAGGCTGGCGGTACTTGCGTAGGGAGAGTAGCGCTTCTTGTAGCGCTCGAATCTCTTGCGGTCGATTTCCTTGTGCCGGTAGAGCATCCGAAGGCCGCGCTGTATGCCGAGGTCGCCGAAGCTTAAGACGTCGGGACGCCGGAGCGTGAAGATCAGCAGCATTTCCGCCGTCCAGGCGCCGACGCCCTTGAGTGAGGAGAGGATGCGGATGACCTCGGCATCGCTCATCGCATCCAAGGCGGCGATATTGAAATCACGGCTCGCGACCTTCTCGGCAAAGTCCATGATGTAGTCGACCTTGCGAAAACTCGTGCCGACGGCCTGCAGTTCCTCGCGTCCAAGAGAAAGCAGATGCGCTGCATCCACCGTGCCGACCTTCTCGCAGAGCCTTGTCCAGACGGCTTCCTGCGCTTTCGTCGAGATCTGCTGCCCGATGATGTGATGCACGACGGCGGAGAACACGTCGTCATGCACGGGACGCTCCAGCACACCGAGGCTCTCAATAACGGCGGCGAGTTTCTTGTCCTTGGACTTCAAATAGGCGATTTCCTTTTCGCCGCAGGGAACATACATCATGTGCGTCCTTTCTACAGTACGGCGATGATCAAACTGCCGAGAGCGATGAGAAAGATGCCGATACCGTGCGTGAGACTGACTTCTTCCTCAAAAATGAGGATGGCGAGGAGAACGGCGAAGACGACGCTGAGCTTGTCTATGGGAGCGACGCGCGAAACGTCGCCGGTTTTCAAAGCCATGAAGTAGAAGAGCCATGATGTCGCTCCGGCAATGCCGCTCAAGGCGACGCATGCCAAGGCCCTGCGGTCGGCGAACACTTCGGGCAGATGCGAGGCATGTCCCTGCACGGCCATGACCGCGACGAGGAAAATCGCCATGATGACGCCGCGCACGGCGGTGGCGGCGCTGCTGTCCAGCCCTTCGAGTCCCATCTTGCCGAAGATGGAGACGAAGGCAGCGGAGAGTGCGGAGAGGAGAGCATAGAGAAGCCAAGAGGACATGAGTGAAACCTTTCTTTTATTTGTGCGCAAAAAGAAATAACCGCCTCTCGACCAAAGGATAGCGGTTAAATTTTTTAACCAATTATCGGAAGAGGCAGCCGCTTATGGCGACTCTCACCTTATCTATATCATAGCAAATGGGCGAAGCGTTTGCAAGGTTTTTGAAGAAGGCGTATCTGCTTTGTCATTGCAATTAACCCTGTCCGTGAACGGTTAAAAATATCAAAAAGGGTATTGACAACTTATGCACGAAGCCGTATAATAAATTTCGTCAGTCACGCAGATGTTGTGTGTCGGCATGCTGATGTAGCTCAGTTGGTAGAGCGGCTCATTCGTAATGAGCAGGTCGTAGGTTCAAGCCCTATCATCAGCTCCAGTTGGATTCGCGCCTCCCTTCGGGGAGGCTTTTTTGTTTGACGCATGTGGGAAATCCACATATAATAACAGGGAGAAATGTATTGAATGGAGGAAATGATTATGGCAAAGAGCATCACGGAAGTCTTAGGAATCAAGTACCCGATCCTTCAGGGCGCGATGGCTTGGATCGCGGATGCAGATCTTGTTTCGGCGGTGTCGAATGCAGGCGGCGCCGGCGTCATTGCGGCGGGCGGACGCTCGACCGAGTGGGTGGAGCAGGAGATCAAGAAGGCGCGTGAGTTGACCGACAAGCCCTTTGGCGTCAATGTCATGCTCATGGCGCCGAACAAGGATGAGATCGTCGAGGTCATCTGCCGCGAGAAGCCGGCTTTTGTGACGCTCGGTGCGGGCAATCCTGTGCCCTTCCTGGAAAAGTTTAAGAGTGCAGGGGTCAAGACCGTCCCCGTCGTGCCGAACGTGAAGCTCGCGAAGCGCATCGAAGCGGCGGGCGTCGATGCCATCGTCGTCGAGGGCATGGAGGCGGGCGGTCACATCGGCGTCTTGACGACGATGGCGCTGATGACGCAGGTCATCCCCGAAGTCGGGATTCCCGTCGTCATGGCGGGCGGCATCGCCGACGGGCGCGGCATGGCGGCGGCCCTTCTGATGGGTGCGGCGGGCGTGCAGATGGGCACGCGCTTCCTCGTTGCCGAGGAGTGCAATGTGCATCCGAAGATGAAGGAGAAGCTCCTCGAAGCGGTTGATACGGATACGATTGTCACGGGACTTTCGATCGGCGGCGCGGTGCGCGGCATCAAGAACAAGTTCTCGCAGGATTTCGTCGCGCTTGAGTTCTCGGGCAAGGCGACGAAGGAAGAGCTCATCGAGCGCGCGACGGGCACGAACAAACTCGCCGCCGTTGACGGCGATGTTGAGAACGGCATGATGCAGGCAGGACAGAGCCTCCTGCCTCTGAAGAAGATCGAGCCGGTCAAGGCGATCATCGAAGGAATCGTCAAGGAGGCGCGCGAAACGCTCGCGAACGCAGGCAAGATCGAGATTTGACGGCAGAGCGGCGTTTGGCGCTCGCAATTCGTTCGCATAAGGCATGAAGAAGGGGCAGCCCGGCGAAGTCATTTCGGCTTCGTTGAGCTGCCCTTGTTTTTATTGGATGGAGTTAGGTTTTCCCGATATATGTACTGAGAATCTAAGCTTCATCAAGCGTAAGTTGGCTGAGAAGAGTGTGATGGCGCGGAAGAAGGTTTGCTGTGAGTTTTTTCAACACGGTTAAGCCTCCGTTGTTTTGCCTCCTCGTTCTGTTTCAAAATATCGTATTCGTGCTGCACTTCGGGGTCGCTCAATAGTTCTTTACGAACTTCCTGCCAAGTTATCATACGGGATTCCTCCTTTTGTAGTCGTCGCGGTATTTTTTTGCGAGCAGAATTTGATTCGGCGGTGTCTTGCGGGTCTTTTTGATGAAACCGTTTGTTAAAACAGCTGTATTTCCTACGATGAAGAAATATAAGACACGGGCGATATTGTTGCCGGATATGGCTCGTAATTCAAAGATTCCGTCAGATAGTTCTTTTGAATCTGGCAGTCGCAGATTGGAACCGCGTGATTCCAGTTTGTCAATGACATATAAGACCTTGGCTTTGAGCTTTGGGTCGAGTGAGAAGATGAAATCTTTTGCAGGGGCAGTTCCGTTTTCTGTTTCGTAAAATATAACATGCACGGGAAAGCACTCTTTCACGGATAGATTTTTGGATATTCCATCTTGTTGGCGAAAAAACAAAGATAAACAAACATACCTAATCATATACTATTATAGCATGTTTTTTTGTAGAGTTGAAGGGATTGGAAACCGTAGGGCAATTCCGTTTACTTGATTTCTCATTGACAAAGGTCAAAAAGACAAATATAATGAAGAAAAATCAAATTGTCAAGGAATCGCTGATAAAATGAGGTTGCCCAGATATGCGAAGATGGGTGGCTGAATTTATCAGTGCTTCCTCAAATACCGTCTGCCGCCGTGCATATCCGGTAGCTTCTCTCGGCAATGCAGGCGGGGTGGCAGTTCTTTCTATCCGTATTGAGGCAGGGTGATACTATGAGCAGCAATATCGCTGATTTGATTGAGGAATATATCCTGCGGCAGTTGGCGGCGCAGCAGGATGGCAAGGTGGAGCTTCGGCGAACGGAGATCGCCGATAAGATTTCGTGTGCGCCGTCGCAGATTTCGTATGTGCTCAACACGCGCTTCACGCAGGAGAAGGGCTTCACGGTCGAGTCGCGGCGCGGCCTGGGCGGCTTCATCCGCATCGTGCAGGTGCCGCTGCAGAATCTTGTCTATCAGGACATGCTCAAAAAATTGACGGAGGAGTCGGAGCCGGAACTCGTGCAGTCGATGGTGCGCTATCTCGTGCAGCACGGCATGATTTCGACGCGCGAAGCGGCGCTTGTCATGCAGTCGGTGACGACGGCGTACGAGAAGCTTGAGCCGAAGGAGCGCCTGAAGTTCATCCGATCCTTGCTGCTGACTTTGGAAAAATTCTCGTGAGGGGGGAAACGGATGCTTTGTGATGACTGCAAGAAGAATGAGGCGCGCGTGCATTTCGTCGTGCTGAAGAACGACGGCACGACGGAGATGCACCTCTGCCGCGATTGCGCGGCGCGTTATAGCAAGACGATGGCGGGCATGAGCGGCGAGGACTACTCAATCAACGATTTTATACGGGGCGTGATCCAGCGCATGCCCGATCCGTCGGCGAACGCAGAAGAGCAAGAGAGCGAGCAGGAGGAGAAGCCGACGGAAGAGGAAGCGTCCTTCACATGCCCGAACTGCGGTATGAGCTATCGCGACTTCGCCCAGCAGGGAAAGATCGGCTGCAGCGTCTGCTACGATACGTTCCGCGAGGAACTGACGCCGCTCCTGCTGCGCATCCACGGCGCGGGGAATCATCGCGGCAAGATACCGAAGCGGGCGGGCGGCACACTTGCGCTCAAACAGCGCATCGACCTCCTTCGCGCAAGGCAGGAGCGTGCCGTGGCGAAGGAAGAGTACGAGAAGGCGGCCAAGTATCGCGACGAGATCCGTGCGCTCGCCGTGCAGCTTGCCGCGCAGGAAAGGGAAAAGGCGCAGGAAGACGCTTTAGCGCCTTCCTCGGTAGAGGGCAGGAAAGAAGATGAAGGGGGCGAGGCGTGATGGCGAAGTCGGAACTCTTTACAGGCTCTCATCTCGCATGGCTCGCAGCGGACGGCACGGACAGCGACGTCGTCTTGGCGAGCCGCGTCTGCCTCTCGCGAAATCTGCACGAAGTTCCCTTCCCCAACCGCGCGGATCTCGTTCGGCTCGCTGAGACGGAAGGTCGCATTGCCGCCGTGCTCGGCGACGTGGAGGAGGCGCTCGAAGAGCCGTTCGACCGCGTTGAACTCGCGAAGAGCACGGCGCTTGAGCAGAACGTGCTTTGGGAGAAGCGCCTCGTCAGCCGTCAGCTGCTCAAGAATCCTGCCCATCGCAGCGCCTATATCAGCAACGATCGCTCCATGAGCATCCTGGTCAACGGGGAGAACCATCTGCGCATCCAGGCGATGGCGGCGGGATTCGACCTCAAGGCGCCGTACGACAGGGCGTCGCGCGTTGACGACGTCTTCGAGGCGAAGCTTGACTTCGCCTTCGACGAGAAGCTCGGCTATCTGACGAGCTGTCCGACGGATCTCGGCACGGGGCTTCGCGCGTCGGTCATGCTCCATCTGCCGGGGCTCGTCTACACGGAGAACATCGGCAACATCCTCAACATATCGCCGCAGATCGGGCTTTCCATGAGCGCCATGTACGGTGAGGGAGCGGAGTCTGCGGGCAATTTGTTCGCCGTCGCGAACAAATTGTCATTGGGGCTGACGGAGCGCGAGCTTTGCGACAATTTGCGCATCTCGGTCGGTGAAATTGTAGACCAGGAACGCCGCGCGAGAAAGGCTCTGCTGCTCTACGAAAAAGATCGCATCGAGGACGAGGTCTGGCGCGCCTACGGCGTGCTGCACTACGCGCGCGCGCTGGGCGATGCCGAGACGCTCGCCATCTTGAGCCGCGTGCGCCTCGGCGTCGACCTCGGCTTCATCGAGGGACTGGCGTCGAGCGTCTTCGGCGACATTTTGATTGCGAGCCGGGCAAATTATCTTTGCTCTCTGGCAGGAAACGAGAACATGTCGAAGAATGAAATAGACAGGAAGAGGGCGGAAGTCGTCCGCCGAATTTTGGAAACTGCGGCATGAACCGCGGGAAACTTTCCGCTGCACTTTACGGCGGATACATGGGGGCACGGCGAGGGATTCTTTCCGAATCGCTCTATCGATCGGCGCTTCCTTTGACATAAAGGTGGAATTTTTATGACGAACCGCTTTACGGGGCGTGCGCTCAAGGTGCTGGAATTCGCTCAGTACGAAGCGCAGGAACTGGAGCAGAACTTCATCGGTACGGAGCACATCCTCCTCGGGCTTCTGCACGAGGGAGAGGGCATTGCAGCGCGCGCGCTGCGCTCTTTGGGACTCGATTTCGGTCATGTGCGCACGCGCGTCGAGGATATGCTCGGCGGACGCGAGGTGGAGGAGCGGCGCGCATCGTACTACACGGATCGCGCCAAACGCGTGATGGAGCTTGCCGTCGAAGAGGCGCGCTCCTTCGGGCACAATTACATCGGCACGGAGCACATTCTCCTCGGGCTTATCCGCGAGAATGAAGGCGTGGCGGCGCACGTCCTGATCTCGCTCGGCGCCGATCTCGACATCGTGCGTGCGACGGTCATCGACATGCTCGGCGGCACGCACGAGAGCGCGGAGCTTCCCGCGCCCGATCGCCGCCGCGCCACGCCCGCGCAGGGAGAGGCCGTTGCGGGCACGCCGCTCCTCGACAAGTACGGCAGGGACATCAATCGGATGGCGCGGGAGGGCAAGCTCGACCCCGTCATCGGCAGGGAGAAGGAGATCGAACGCGTCGTGCAGATTTTGTCGCGGCGCACGAAGAACAATCCGATCCTCATCGGCGAGCCGGGCGTCGGCAAGACGGCAGTCGCGGAAGGCCTTGCCGCACGCATCGCCACGGGCGCCGTGCCGCGCCTCCTGCAGCAAAAGCGCATCGTGTCCCTGCCGATGGCAGGACTCGTGGCGGGCGCGAAGTACCGCGGCGAGTTTGAGGAACGCTTGAAGGGCGTCATCGACGAGGTCATGAAGAGCGGCAATGTGATCCTCTTCATCGACGAGATGCACACGCTCATCGGCGCGGGCGCAGCGGAAGGCTCGCTCGATGCCGCGAACATCCTGAAGCCGCCCCTTTCGCGCGGCGAGGTGCAGATCATCGGCGCGACGACGCTGAAGGAGTACAAGAAGTATTTCGAGAAGGATTCGGCGCTTGAGCGGCGCTTCCAAAGCATCCTCGTCGAGGAGCCGACGACGGAGGAGGCGGAGAAGATCCTCCACGGACTGCGCCCGAAGTATGAGGCGTTTCACCACGCGAAGATCCGGGACGAGGCTTTGAAGGCGGCGGTACGCCTGTCGCATCGCTACATTCCCGACCGCTGTCTGCCCGACAAGGCGATCGACCTCATGGACGAGGCGGCGTCGAAGTCGCGCATGAAGACCGTCGTTCTGCCGACGTCCATCAAGCGTCTGGAAGAGCGTCTGAAGAAGCTCGGCGTCGAGAAGGACACGGCGATCAAGCTGCAGGACTACGAGCGTGCGGCAGCTCTGCGCGATGAGGAGAGTGCGCTCAAAGAGGATCTTGCCGCTGCCAAGGAGCGCTGGCAGGAGCGCGAGATGAAGGAGGTCACGGTCACGGCGGACGACATCGCCGATGCCGTCGGGCTTTGGACGGGCATCCCTGTGAAGGACATCGCCGCGAAGGAGTCGGAGCGCCTGCTTCATCTTGAGCAGATTCTGACGGCGCACGTCGTGGGACAGGAGGAGGCCGTGACGGCGGTCGCCAAGGCGGTGCGCCGCGCACGCGCGGGACTTAAAGACCCGAAGCGCCCCATCGGCTCGTTCCTCTTCCTCGGCTCGACGGGCGTCGGCAAGACGGAACTCGCGCGCGCCTTGGCGGAATCGCTCTTCGGCACGGAGGAAGCCATCGTGCGCTTCGACATGTCCGAGTACATGGAAAAGCATACGGTGTCGAAGCTTGTCGGCGCGCCCCCGGGCTATGTGGGCTATGAGGAGGGCGGCCAGCTGACGGAGGCCGTGCGCCGCCACCCGTATTCGATCATCCTGCTCGACGAGGTGGAGAAGGCGCACCCCGACCTCTTCAACGTGCTGCTGCAGGTCTTGGACGACGGGCGGCTGACGGATGCGCAGGGGCGCACGGTCGACTGCAAGAACACGGTCATCATCATGACTTCGAACGCGGGCGCCGACTATCTCAAGCAGTCGACGTCGCTCGGCTTCACAGCGGGGGTGCAGACGCTCGGCGACGCTTACGAGAAGGGCAAGTCGCGCGTCTTTGAGGAGGTCAAGCGCGTCTTTCGCCCCGAGTTTTTGAACCGCGTCGACGAGATGCTCGTCTTCCGTCCGCTTGGCAAGGAAGAACTGACGAAGATCGTCGACATCATGCTGCGCGAAGTCGAGGCTCGTCTGTCGGAAAAAGGCATGGCGCTTGAGGTCAGCCCTGCGGCGAAGTCGAAGCTCGTCGAAAGCGGCACGGATTTCAAGTACGGGGCGCGGCCGCTGAAGCGTGCGATACGGAAGCTCGTCGAGGATGAGATCGCCGAAAGGCTCTTGAAGGGCGATTTTGGACGCGGCGATACGATCTACGTCAAGAAGGCCGGCGACCGTCTTGATTTCGTCCGAAAACAGCCGAAGGACGCGGCGAAGGCGAAGAAGGAGAAGGCGCTTCGTGCGGGCGCAGCGCAATAAGCTTGCGCCGGGCGGAGCAGCTTCCGTCTGGAACATGCTCGTCAACGCGGCGTGGGCGCCACTCTGGCTCGCCCGTTCGCTGCTGCGCTTTCTGCGGCGCTCGCTGATGAAGCGCGGAAAGGCGGAATGAATTTGGCGAAGAAGAAAAAGACGGCGTTCGTCTGTCAGGCGTGCGGCTACGATACGTCCAAGTGGGTGGGCAAGTGCCCGGGCTGCGGCGCGTGGAACACGCTCGTCGAGGAGACGGTCGCGCCTGAGTCTGCCGAGGGCGGTCTGCGCCTCGGGCTTTCCGACGGCACGCGTCCCGTCGCTGTCGGCGATGTCGCAGTCGAGGACATGCCGCGTTTCTTGACGGGATCGGGAGAGCTTGATCGCGTCTTGGGCGGCGGCGTGATTCCCGGCTCGATGGTCTTGATCGTCGGCGATCCGGGCGTCGGCAAGTCGAGCCTCACGCTTCGCGTGGCGGCCGAGATCGCACGGGGAGGAAAGCGCGTGCTCTATGTGACGGGCGAGGAGAGCACGCGCCAGGTGCGCATGAGGGCCGACCGCCTCGGTGCGATTGCCGACGATCTCTTCGTTGTCAGCGAGACGAACCTTGAGCGCATCACAGTGCACATCGAGACGGTCAAGCCGGAACTTCTCGTCATCGACTCCATCCAGACGATCTTTCGCCCCGATGTGACGAGTGCGCCGGGCAGCGTCAGCCAGGTGCGCGAGTGCAGCGTCGAGCTTCTGCGCCTTGCGAAGACGTATGGCATCGCCGCCTTTGTCGTCGGTCATGTCACGAAAGACGGCACGCTCGCGGGGCCGCGCGTCCTTGAGCACATCGTCGATACCGTGCTCTACTTTGAGGGCGAGCGAAACGCGCAGTTTCGCATCCTGCGCGCCGTCAAGAATCGCTTCGGCAGCACGAACGAGCTTGGCCTCTTCGAGATGCGCGACACGGGACTTGCCGACGTGCCCGACGCTTCGAAGCTCTTTCTGTCTGACCGCGAGCCGGACAGCGGCACGGTCGTCGTGCCGACGGTCGAGGGAACGCGCCCCCTTCTCGTCGAGATTCAATCGCTTGTCGCCGAGACGCCTTACATGCCGCCGAGGCGCACGGCGGACTCGGTCGACGTCAAGCGCATCCAGCTTCTCTTGGCCGTCCTCGAAAAGCGCGTCAAGCTTCCCATCGGCGCATGCGACGTCTACGTCAAGGTCGCGGGCGGCATCAAGATCGACGAGCCTGCCGCAGACCTCGGCCTGTGCGTCGCCATGGCGTCGTCGTTCGCCAACCGCCTCGTGCGTCCGAAGGCGATCGTCTTCGGTGAAGTTGGCCTGTCGGGCGAGATCCGTGCCGTCAGCCAGGCCGACGTGCGCTTGAAGGAAGCCGCCAAGCTCGGCTTTCGCGCCGCCGTCCTGCCGCAGAAGAATGCCGAACGCCTCAAGAGCATAAAAGGCATCGACCTCTTCGGCGCGGCGACGCTCGCGGAAGCATTGCGTCTCGCCATGCCGAGGGAGTGAATAGGGAAAAAGGGGCTGTGAAGAGTCGAAGGCGACTCTTCACAGCCCCTTTGCAGTTCTTGAAGTTTACGAGCGCTTGATTCTCGAATGGCGCTTGACGTATTCCATGTAGAGCTTCGTTTCACGCACGATGACGCCCGAGAGCAGGAGGAGTGCGATGAGGTTTGGAATTGCCATGAGGCCGTTCACGATGTCGGCGAGGATCCAGATCGCTTCGAGCTTCAAGAATGCGCCCGAGGCGACGAGCGCGATGAAGATCAGGCGATACGGCAGCACGCCCTTGCGCTCGAAGAGGTAGATAATTGCGCGTTCGCCGTAGTAGTTCCAGCCGAGGATCGTCGTGAACGCGAAGAGCACGAGGGCGATCGTCAGAAGATGGCTGCCGATCATGCCGTAGCTTGCCGAGAAGGCGGCGCTCGTCATGGCGGCGCCTGCCGCATCGCCCGACCAGACGCCCGTCAGGACGAGTGCGAGCCCCGTCATCGTGCAGATGATGATCGTGTCGATGAAGGTGCCCGTCATGGAGATCAGGCCCTGCTCGGCCGGACGCTTCGTCTTCGAGGCGGCGGACGCGATCGGCGCGGAGCCGAGTCCCGATTCGTTCGAGAAGACGCCGCGTGCGATGCCGTTCTGCATCGCCATCATGACGGTCGAGCCGGCGAAGCCGCCGACGGCCGCCTCGCCCGTGAAAGCGCTCTCAAGGATAAGGGCGACGGCATGCGGCAAGGCGTCGATGTTCATGACGATGAGGATGAGGGAGAGAGCGACGTAGGTCAGCGCCATGAAGGGCACGATGGCGGCGGCGACGCGTGCGATGCTTCGGAGGCCGCCGAGCGTGATGGCGGCGATGAGCGCCGTGATGGCGAAGTCCGTCGCCTGGCGCGGCACGCCGAACGAGATTTCTACGCTGTCGACGATGGCGTTGACCTGCGGGAAGGTGCCGATGCCGAAGAAGGCGACGAGCACGCAGGCGCACGCGAAGAAGATCGCCATGGGACGCCACGAGCGCCCGAGCCCCTTCTCGATGTAGAACATCGGGCCGCCCGCGATGTCGCCGTGGCTGTCCGTCGTGCGGTACTTGATGGCGAGCAGTCCTTCGGCATACTTCGTCGCCATGCCGAAGAAGGCCGCCATCCACATCCAGAAGATCGCGCCCGGGCCGCCCGCCTTGACCGCCGTCGCGACGCCGACGATGTTGCCCGTGCCGACGGTCGCGGCGAGCGCGACGCACAGAGCCTTGAAGCTCGACACGTCGCCCTCGCCGCGGTTTCTTGCGCGGAAGATCAAGGAGAGTGCGAGCGGCAGGTGCACGACCTGCAGGAGGCGCAGGCGCACGGTCAGGAAGACGCCTGTGCCCACAAGCAGGGTGATGAGCGGCGGCCCCCAAAGCAGCGAATCAATGGAATTGAGAAGCGGGATAAGATTTTCCATAAGATGACCTCCACTGTCAAAAGACAATAGTGTATAAAATAACGAATTTTATGGTATCATAACTTACCTTGATTTGTAAAGGCTTTGAAAGAGAAAAAACTCCCTGCGATGGAAGATTTGTCCTCGCAGGGAGTTTTCTGCCCGGAAAGTGCGGCATGCAGCCGTCATTCGCTATGCGATCGTGCCGTGCTCTTCTGCGCCGCGCACTTCCCTCTGCTGATTCCTTTCGTCGAGCATGACGACGATGGGAGTGTGGGCGCGCGCTTCTTCTTCGGTCATCATGGCGTATGACATGATGATGACGATATCGCCGGGCTGCACGCAGCGTGCGGCAGCTCCGTTCAGGCATACGACTCCGGAGCCGCGTGCGCCTTTGATCACATACGTTTCGAGGCGTGCGCCGTTGTTGTTGTTGACGACTTGCACGCGTTCGTGCGGCAGGATGTGCGCTGCCTCCATGAGCGCTTCATCTATGGTGATGCTGCCCATGTAGGCGAGATTCGCTTCCGTGACGGTTGCACAATGGATTTTGGATTTCATCAAGTTCAGCAGCATGTTTCTTCCCCCAAGATGATATTGTCGATGAGGCGCGTCTTGCCGATGTATACGGCGATGGCGAGGAGCGCGCGCGCCTCGATTGTCTCGATTTCTTCAAGCTCCGGAAAGGAGTAAAGCTCTACATAGTCGATCTTTGCCAAGGGCTCTTTTGCAAGCTCAACGGCGGTGATCTCCTTGAGCGCTTTCGTACGCTTTTCGCCTGTTTCGTAGGCATCGCGCGCTTCTCGCAGACTGCGCGAGAGGACGAGGGCGGCGGTGCGTTCATCGGGCGAAAGGTAGGTGTTGCGCGAGCTGAGCGCAAGGCCCGATGCTTCGCGCACGATGGGCGCCATGACGATCTCGGCCGCGACGCCGAGGTCGGCGGCCATGCGGCGCAGGACGGCGACCTGCTGCGCGTCCTTTTGTCCGAAGAAAGCCCGGTCTGCGTGCGAGAGCAAGAGGAGCTTCAAGACGACGGTCGCCACGCCGCGAAAGTGCCCGGGACGCTTCGCGCCGCAGAGTTTTTCCGTGAGCGTGCCCGTGACCTCGACATAGGTCGCATAGCCTGCGGGGTACATCGCCTCGGGGGCGGGGTGAAAGACGGCGTCGACGCCCGCAGCTTCGAGCTTCTCTGTATCGGCTTCAAAGGTGCGCGGGTAGGCGGCGAAGTCCTCGTTCGGGCCGAACTGCACGGGGTTGACAAAGATGGAAACGATGACGCGGTCGGCGCTCTTTCGCGCCGCTTCGACGAGTGAGAGGTGCCCTGCGTGGAGTGCTCCCATCGTTGGTACGAGGGCGATCGTTTCCTTGGCGTTCTTGACGCTTTGCGCATAGGCTTGGAGTTCTTTCGGTGTGGTCAGGATTTTCATCGGAGTGCCTCCTGTGGCTTATCAAAGGGAAACATCGGCGGAAATCTCGCTTTCGTCTGCATCATGGCGCGTGAACCAGTTCGCTGCAAGCGAGCCGGAAATGTTGTGCCAGACGCTGAAGAGCGCCGCGGGAATCGCGGCGGCGGGATTGAAGTAGAGGAGCGCGAGCGATGCCGCCATGCCGGAATTCTGCATGCCGACTTCGATGCCGATGGCGCGTCGTTTCGGTGCAGAAAGTCCAAGCAGCCCGGCGAGTGCGTAGCCGAGTGCGAGGCCGAATCCGTTGTGCAGGACGACGGCGAGGGCGACGAGCGTCCCGACTTCGGCGAGGCGCGGTGCGCTCATGGAGACGACGACACCGACCAAGAGGGCGACGAGCAGGGCGGAAATGAGCGGCAGAACCGTCAGCGCGTACGCGACACGACGGCGGAAGAAATGGTTGAGTGCCGCGCCTAAGAGGACGGGCAGGAGCACCATTTCGGCGATGGAAAGCATCATCGCGGGAGCGTTGACAGCAATCTCTTCGCCCGCTAAGAGGAGCGTCAGAAACGGTGTGACGAAGGGGGCGAGAAGCGTCGTCGCCATAGTCATGGTGACCGACAGGGCTACGTCGCCTTTGGCAAGGTAGGTGATGACGTTTGACGCCGTGCCTCCTGGGCAGGCGCCGACGAGAATCACGCCGACGGCAAGATCGGGCGGCAGGGAAAACGCTTGGGTAAGGAGATAGGCAACGAGCGGCATGATGGTGAACTGCGCGAGTACGCCGATGCCCACATCCCACGGGCGGCGCACCAGATGGCGAAAGTCTTTGAACTCGATCGTCATGCCCATGCCGAACATGACGATTCCCAGGAGAAGCGGCACCTGCGGCGCAATCCAAGAGAGCGACGCAGGAAAGACCGCGCCCGCCGCGCCGACGAAGACGACGAGCCAGACCATGTTCTTGACGATGAAGCGGCCGATGTTTTGCAAATGGATTCCTCCCATCAAAAAAGCCTTCCTGCCAAAAGACAGAAAGGCCGAAATGCATGCAGAACCGTCACGGCTATGTACCGTGTGCGCTGTAATCTTGTGCGAAACCTTGCTGTCTCAGTCCCGAGGGATCTAAGCAGATGCTTGCTGCTGCGGTATTCATTTGTGGCAGGACATAAAGGACATAAAACAGGGCGGGCGTCGCTCGCGCCTGCACGGCAAGTGCAGCGAAGTGCGATTCTTTGAGGATATCATCTTCGCTCCCCTACGATAGCATAGCGATCAGGAAAATGCAAGGGGATGTGTCGCTCGTCCTTCGGCGGAGGAATACGCGCTTATCCGAGTTTAGTGGACTTTTAAGGGAGGATTTCCCCGCTGTTTGCAGAATAAGGCATAAGAGAAATTCTATTTCGTATGGAAATCCATGTTTGTCATAAAGGAGGAACTTCCATGTTCTTGAAAAAAATCATGAGCACGGCTCTTTGCGCCGCGCTTCTTGTGACGCAGGTCGGCATGGCGAGCGCCGCAGAGGAGACGGTGCAGGGAAAACTTGCCGCTGTTGAGGAGGAGACGTGGGGCGCGGAGCAGACGGGCGCGTTCCTCGACCGCATCAATCACCTGGAAAAGGATTATCTCGGCAGGCACAACAAAGGCTCCATGCTCGATCGCGTCAACATCGTTTACGATGACATCTATGACAACACGACAGGCCCGGGGCTTTTGACGCAGCTTAACGCCGTCGAATGGGGGCTCATGCATGAGGTCAGCCCCAAGGCGCTCGACAAGCGCGTGACGGAGATGGAGATGGCGGTCGCGGGAAAGACGAGCGCAGGCACTTACAAGAAGCGCATCCAAGATCTCGGAACGGCGGCTTTCGGCGGCTACAGCGTGCCGCTTGAGCAGGCGACCGTGCCGAAGAACACTGTGATCAAGATCGCCTTGACGCAAGAGGTCAACGCGAAGAATCTCAAGGCGGGCGATACCGTCCGCTACAAGGTCGCAGAGGATGTCGTGCAGGGCGGCATGCTTGTATTCGCCAAAGGGCAGCCGGGCGTGGGCACGGTAAAGAAGGTCACGCAGGCGCGCAACTTCGGCCGCGATGCGCAGATCGACGTAGACTTCCATACGACGAAGGCGATGGACGGCACTGAGGTAAAGACGTTCGTCGGCGAGGAATCGAAGCAGGAGATGAAGAGCTACGCCATGGCTGCGGGCGCGAGTGTTGCGGGCATGCTGCTCTTAGGGCCGATCGGCATCATCGGCGGCGCGTTCGTCAAGGGCAAGAACATCGAGCTGCCGGAAGGAACGGAACTCTTTATCCAGACGAAGGATGATGCTGTTCTCTATGCGGTGCCTACGACGGAAAGGTGAGATACGGTTTCATGAAGATTATGCAACGGCGCGTTCCTCTCTCCGGGGGCGTCGCCTGTGCCGCATTCCTCGCGGCCTCCTGTCTGCCTGCCGCAGCGTCTGCATCGTACAGCGCGTCGACTGATACGGCGGCGGACATTCTCGACTACATCGAGAACGAGCGGCGTGCGGCGAGGGAAAACCGTCTGACAGAAGCGCAGGAGCAGCTCGTCAAAGATACGGCGGCAATGCAGGCGCATCTGCGTCAGCCCATGGAAGATCACCTGAAGCCTCTGCCGACGGCTTTTGAGGGCGACGAGCTGTTTTATGACCAGGTGACGGGCGAGTTCTTCGCGCGAGGCAGCGTCAAGATCACGGAGATCGACAACCGCCGCGTGCTTTCCGACGAGATCAAGGGCAACGCTCTTACGCAGGACGTCGCCGTCGAGAACGAGGCGCACATCGTGCAGGTGACGCCGGACATGGCGCAAGTGGACGTCCGTGGTTGGAAGCTCTCTTACAACTATGGCACGGGTATCGGCAAGGTGGAAAACGCTTCGGGCAAGGTCAATCGTCAGTACATCTCGGGAAAGCGCATCGAGGTCTATCCCGACAAGGTCATCATCCACGAGGGACGCGCGACGAAGTGTCATGCGAAGACGCCCGACTACAGCGTGAGCGCCGAGCGCATCGAGTTGTATCCGAATGACAAGATCGTCTTCTACAACAGCGATCTTTGGCTCAAGAAGACGTGCGTCGGTCATCGTGATAAATATACGGCGGACATCCGCCCCGGGCATGAGGAAGCACCGCCCTTTCCTTCGGTGAGGTACACGAAGTCGGATGGTCTCGTCATCGAGCAGGACATCGCATTTCCTTTGGTGAAGCAGGTGGAATTCATTCCGACGCTTTTGGCGTCTACGAGGGAAGGCGTGCATGGCAGGGCGGAAATTCGTCATGCAGGAGCTTACGGAACGTTAAGCCTTCAATACGGCTACTGGCAGGACAGCGACGATCGCTGGATTCGGCGTGCGCCGAGTCTTCACTACGCTTTTGGGCATCATTTCAAGGACGCACCGATCGGCTGGGGCGTCGAGGCGGATCGCGGTCAGTGGTACAACGACGGTGTCAAGAGCACGCACACATACGGGAAGGTCAATGTCTACCACGATCCGATTCCGTTGGGTGGCGGCGCGTCGCTTTCCCTGGCGGCGGACTATTCCGTGACGAAGGAATCGTACAATCATTCGAAAGTCTCGGGCCTCAGTTGGTCGGCGACACTCGTGAAGAAGTTCAATGATCGTCTGACGACTTACGGCAGGTACAGCTACGCACAGCTTTATACAGGAAACTCGCTCTTTGATTACAATGTTGCGGACTACAGCCGAGCGCTCTACGCGGGACTCAGCTATCAGCTGACGGAGCGCGACCGCTTCGTCTGTGGCACGGCGTATGACATCGATCGCCATACCGTGGGCGATGTCGACTACTATTGGTATCACGACATGCACTGCGTGCAGCTTGTTACGCGCTACCGTGCGAAGCGCAACAGTTGGAGCGTCCGTCTGAACTTCACGCCGTGGTGAGCGAAGGAGTGTGGAAATGGCAGCATCGATAAATGATCCAGCATCGGCGGTGGGCTGCATGAAGGGCGCGCGCGTGCTCGTCCTAGGCGATATGGTCGCCGACATCTACCTCGACGGACGCATTTCGCGCATTTCGAGGGAGGCGCCTGTACTCGTACTTGAGGAGATGGGCGAGCGTGTCGTCGCGGGCGGCGCGGCGAACGTCGCGCACAACGCCGCGACCTTGGGCGGCG
>ERZ773005.338-NODE-338-length-38561-cov-43.712746_pt1 | contig 38561 bp, 55 predicted proteins | sample MGYA00580666_ERZ773005 | MGnify/ENA primary metagenome ERZ773005 (study PRJEB29015, sample SAMEA2737999) | human oral metagenome | biome: human oral; feature: human-associated habitat; material: dental | place: China | collected 2061 ...
GGCAACGCTCGTGTAGGTGGCAACGCTCGTGTAGGTGGCAACGCTTATGTAGAGGGCAACGCTCGTGTAGGTGGCAACGCTCGTGTAGGTGGCAACGCTTATGTAGAGGGCACGCTCATATAGGTAGTGAGGCTTGCTATACAATAATCAAGGGTTTTGGAACTAAATTTAGAAATACAACCTTTTTCAGATGTGAAGACAATAAAATCAGGGTTCAATGTGGTTGCTTTTACGGAGATATTGGCGAGTTTAGAGAGCAAGTCAAACGCACGAGAGATGGCAAAATCGCAAAAGAATATCTAATGATAGCTGACCTAATGGAATATCACTTTAGCAAGGAGAAGTAAATGTTTAACAGACAAATTGGTAACAAATTCGAGGAAGAGTTTGCTAAAAAGTTATATGACCATGGATATTGGGTACACAGAATCACCCAAAATGCGTCAGGTCAACCTGCTGACATAATCGCCATCAAGGGATATAGTGTCAGCCTCATAGATTGCAAGGTTTGTACAAAAGATTATCTCGACTTATCGAGAATAGAAGAGAACCAAGTGTTGGCTATGACATTGTTTGACGAGAGGGCGAAAGCACCCAATGTTAGTTGGTTTGCAATCAAGCTCAAATCGGAGGACATATATATGTTCACATGGAGAATGATACAGATAACGTCAATGGTAGGTAAAACTCGATTGACCGATGATGACATAAGAGGTTGTGGCATACCACTTGGCGAGTGGTTGGGGTTAGACCGATAATGTCACATTTCAAATTTTCAAATGTAATTGAGGTCGATAACCCATCTGTTAAATTGTGTAAGTGGTGCGATAAAAATCTAACTTTTGCAAATCCCGAATACGCCAAAATGTCACGAATGAATTTACCGACAAAAGGGATTCCTAAAGCCATTAGCCTATTTGAGACGAGGGGTAAAACACTGATTTTACCTTATGGTGTTCTAAGCCTAATGCCACCTAGATTGTACATTAGCAGTACAAGTGAGGAAATGTTCAAAGATGTTCCCAAAATCGCTTATACGAGCGAAATATCGCTCAGAGAGTATCAGCTAAAAGCAGTACAAGGAATGATTCTAGCAGAGGGTGGAATTTTACAAGCCCCCGCTGGCTCAGGTAAAACACGATGTGGGATAGCACTATTTATGAAGTTGAAAGCTAGAACTCTATGGTTATGCCACACCAAAGACCTAATCAGGCAAGCAAAAGAGGCTGCTAGTAAGTTTATTAACCCATCACTAATAGGAACAATCATAGAGGGCAAAGTTAATATCGGTGAGGGTGTGACATTTGCAACAGTTCAGACGATGTGCCAACTTGACCTATCACTATATAAGGACTATTGGGAATGCGTGATTGTGGATGAGGCTCACAGAATAAGTGGTTCACCTACAGTGCTGACACAGTATCGTAAGGTGCTGAACAACCTATCAGCTAGATATAAGTATGGTTTATCAGCCACAGTGCACAGAGCCGATGGTATGGAAAAGTGCATGTTCTCGCTAATAGGAGATGTGGCATACAAAGTGTCCGATGAATCCGTAGCAGAAAACATAATGACGATAGGAATCGCAACGATATACACCGGGACGAGAATATCGCATCGAGCTCAAAACACAGACGGTACGATTAACTACACTAGGTTAATCAGTAGCCTTGCGGATGATGTCAATCGCAACAATACCATTAGAAATACACTGATAGAAAATAAAGACCACTCGAGCATTATTCTATCGGAAAGATTAACTCAGCTGGACACCATAATGTCACAATTACCAAAAGAAATGCGAGATAAAGCAGTGCTAATTCATGGGAAAATGACAAGCAAAAAAGGTAAGGAAGAACGAGCAAGGGCAATAGACGATATGCGAACAGGTGAGAAAAAATACCTATTTGCAACATATCAGTTAGCAAAAGAGGGGTTGGATATACCTTGCTTAGAAAGATTATACATGGCGTCCCCCGTTAAAGATTATGCAGTGGTCACACAGTCAATAGGTCGAATCGCAAGGGTGCATGAGGGAAAAGCCGACCCGATATGCTTTGACTTTATTGACACAATCAAATGGTGCGAGAAAGCCTACAAAAGGCGATGTACCACTTATAGGAAAAATCATTGTTATTTTATAAAGGAGAAATGATGGAACAAAAAATAGTTAGGTCTTATCAAGGAACTCCCGAGAGTTATGACAGCATAAACCAACTACTATCAGATGGATGGGTCGTTGTGCGTTCAACCGTAATATTACCATCAGGTTATCTAAGTGGATATATCGAATATGTGCTTGAAAGACATCCAATCCCTAGGGAAGTGGAAAATGATTAAGGTCAATGAATTATTTGCCGGAATCGGAGCATTTAAGTGTGCATTAGATAACCTCGACATCCCTCATGAAATTGTGGGAATATCCGAGATAGACAAGTACGCAATGGCGTCATATAACGCCATGTGGGGAGATACGAGAAACTATGGTGATATTTCAAAAATAGAGAAACTCGATTATGCCGATTTGTGGACTTATGGATTCCCTTGTCAGGATATATCAACAGCGGGTAAAGGTGCGGGGATTGTCAAAGGCGAGACAAGAAGCGGATTGCTGTATGAGGTAGAGCGATTACTACTAGAAAGTCAGAAAGCCGATGAGTTACCTAAATATCTCATTATGGAAAATGTCAAAAATCTTGTAGGAAAGAAATTTAGAGCCGATTTTGAGAGATGGTTGGATGTTTTGGAAACACTTGGTTACAAAAATTATTGGCAGGTCTTAAATGCGAAAGATTATGGAATACCACAAAATAGAGAGAGAGAGTATTTTGTGTGAGCATATTAGGTGGGGATGATTATCAATTCCCTGAAAAACAACCTCTCACATTGAGATTAAGAGACCTGTTGGAATCGCACGTTGACGAGAAATATTACTTATCACAAGAGCAAATTGACAGAATAACATTTTCAACATTTCGTACAAGCCAAAGTCGAATACAGAAGAAAGACTGGTGTGACACACTACGGGCTAGGGACTACAAAGACCCTAAATGCGTGCAAATTGGTCAATATAACACACCAACCCGAACCAATTCAAGTTGCTACAAAGTGTATGACAACAACGGTTTGTCACCGACCATCCAAACATGTGGGGGTGGGAACACACAACCGTTTGTGATGGGTGGTATAGGCGAACAAAATTTTGGAAAACAATTCAGACAGGGAAATCGAATATATTGTGTCGATGGTATTGCAACCTCACTTATGGCAAGTCCTACAGGAAACGCTGCGGGTTATTCAAATCTATATGGGTCTATTGAAAATCCCAATTTCAGAATCAGAAAACTCACACCGAAAGAGTGCTGGCGATTGATGGGATTCGATGATGTACTATTCGATAGAGTCAAGTCAGTATGCAGTAACACTCAGCTATATAAACAAGCTGGAAATTCAATAGTAGTTGATGTAGTTGAGCGGATACTAGATAACTTAATACCAAAGGAAATGAGGTGATAACTATCGAGGCGGGTGTACCTACTCACAACCAATTATTGTAGATTTTTCTATTTTTTATCAAAACGACAACGTGAGTAGATACTTGGTTGAGGAGATGTATTACTAACTAGAGAGGAGTGATGTTAAATCAAATTTTACACTTATGACTTTGAGGTTTTTAAATATGATTGGATTGTTGTATTTAAAGACCACGAATCGGGTCGATACACTGTTTTTCACAACGATAATGAGGGTTTTGCTGAGTTCATATCCGACACTGAAATTTACATCGGATTTAACTCAAAGCACTATGACCAATATATTGCAAAAGGTGTTGTCAGTGGATTCTCGCCCGAAGAATTAAAAGCCTTAAATGACTATCTAATCGAGGGATTTCAAGGGTGGCAATACCCACCATTGAATGACAGTTATTTTCGCCTAAACAACGTTGACATTCGTGATGATATGTACAAAGAGCTATCGTTAAAAGCTATTGAGGGTCATCTAGGTATGAACATTGTAGAATCAAGTGTCGATTTTACCATAGATAGACCACTAACACAAGCTGAGATAGAAGAAGTTATTAAATACTGTAAGCACGATGTTGACGCCACAGAGAAGATTATAGAACTGAGAGAAGATTACATAATCACCAAAAAGAATCTCGGTCAGAGGGCGAATATACCAACATTAAAAGCTATATCTAGCACCAATGCCAAGCTAACAGCTCAAATGCTAGGTGCTAAGAAAAAGGAATGGAATGATGGTAGGGAGTATGTTTTCCCGGAAAACCTAGACACATCAGTGATACCAAAAGAAATATTGGATTTCTTTGAACAAATACATGATGATTCGATTCCTGATGATGAACTTTTCAAAAAGTCACTAGAGATTGAGATTGCAGGTATGCCTTGCAAATTTGCATGGGGTGGCGTACACGGTAGTAAGCTGGGTTATTTCGAGCAACGACAAGGTACTAGAATCATTCAAAATCGAGATGTGTCTAGCCTTTATCCGTCACTTATCGAGATATATAACTACATATCGAGAAACGTGGCTGACCCTCAGATATATTTTCAAATGAAAAAAGACAGAATTGAGGCGAAACATAATGGTGACACGCAGTTAGCAAAAGACTTGAAATTACCACTCAACACCTTGTCAGGTGCACAGGAGAACGAATACAACGACTTATATGACCCATTACCAACTAGGTCAATGCGAATTTCAGGTCAGCTATTTATCACGGTTCTACTAATGAGATTGGTAAATGCGTGCAAGACTTTTGTCCCACTCAATTTTAACACTGATGGGTTGATGTACTCAATTGATGAAAGTGAGTTACCAATCGTGGACAAAATATGTGTCGAGTGGGAAAAGGAAACAAAGTTTGAGCTGGAGACAGATGATATCCAAAAAGTGTGGATAAAGGATGTAAATAATCTACTTTTTGTTGATATGTCAGGCAAGGTCAAAACCGTGGGTGCTTATCTAAACTATGGAATATCTGTAAAAGGACAATGGGCGATTAACAATAGTGCTATTGCTGTTAAAAAAGCTATCATCGAATACATGGTGAATGGTACACCACCCGATGTGACGATTACTGATAATGACAATATCTTAGATTATCAAATCATCGCCAAAGCCGGGTCGAAATTTGAAAGAGTATATCAGCTAGTCGATGGTGAGGAAGTACCTATGCAAAAGGTAAATCGAGTGTACGCAACGACAGATACCAAACGAGGAAAATTGTATAAGGTAAAGAGAGAAAATGGCTCTATCGCTAAAATAGAGAGTCTACCTGAACATTGTATCATCGACAATAGCAATGAACTAAGTATCGGTGATATTGATAAAAGTTATTACATAGACCTAGCAAATCGTAAAATCGACGATTTTCGAGGAATTAAGAAAACAAAGAAAGGAAAAACTAAAATGGCAGCAAAAAAGAAAGAGGAAATTGAAACTACAACGCTCAATGTGTATCAGAAACTCAACAGAGCGAGAGCGATGTTTTTGGAAGAGAATGTTAAGAAAACGGGTAAAAATATGCACCTCGCTTTTAAATTCTTTGAACTAGAGGACATCGTACCGCCCGTTACTCAAATTTTCAACACAGTCGGTCTTATTGGTATCGTGAGATTTTCAAATGCAACAGCGACGATAACAATCACCAATACCGACGCACCCGATGACAAAATTGTATTTACATCACCGTTTAAGGTGCTTGAACCAATCGTCAGCAATACCGGAAAACAGGCGACAAACGAAATGCAGTCTTTAGGTAGCTCAATCACATATATGCGTAGATATCTCTACATGATTGCGATGGATATAGTTGAGAGCGATGACTTTGACACAAATGTGGGGTCGACAGATAAGAGCACATCAAAGGTAGAACCACCGAAGAAAACCAAACCTGCTACAGCCGAAGAGCGTAAGGAAACAAAGAGCGAATTAACATCACCTGAAAAGAATGCAACAGCACTACAGATTAAAGGCTTGAAAAGAGTTTTAAAGGAACTTAACACCAAGTGCCCATCGGAAGAACCATACATCTCAAAGATTATCGTTGATTCTGAGAATTTTACAAATCTAACAAAAACCAAGTGCGAAAAGCTGACAGAAGAGGTTAGCTGTAAGCTAGAGAAACTAGGTTAAATCATGGCTATCCCTAGAGCTAAAAAGCCTAAGACAAAGAAATATGAATCGTGGCAAGTCGATTCAGCAATAGAACTCACAACTCAAACGAGTTTTGCAATCATGGTGAGAACAGCACAAATGGTATTTGATTTTGATAACGATAAACTAGCTGAGTTTTGTGAATCGTATTCAGCCTTATTACAAGAGGTTGTAGATGGTCGAGTGTCGGCTCAACAATTCATATCGGACACCAACGAAATGTGTGGTGTAGATGTCGCAAAAATTATTAAAGACTTAAATGTGCTAGAGAGAAAGGAGAATAAATGAAAGAAATCAGATGGGTCGATAATCATATAGAGATTGACCCCCCAAAGAGAACAAAGAAGATTACAGGAACTAGGTTCGCAACAATTTTAGGTAAAAATGTATGGGCAACACCTTTTCAGATGTGGTGTGCTATCACCAAAACTTATGAAGAACCGTTTGAGGGTACAATTTACACCGAGGCGGGTAAAACAATCGAGCCTAAGCAAGCTGAGTATATGCGTAAGGCATACGGTGTAAAAATCGTAACACCCGAGGATGTGTATGGAAAAGATTATTTTAGTAAAACTTGGGGTGACTTTTTCCCTAAAAACAAACACCTCGGTGGTATGTGGGACTATCTAGGACTAGATGAAGATGATGAAGTAGACACGGTCTTTGAAATGAAAACCACAAAGCGTGTTGAGGATTGGAAAGACGACGTGCCTGAATATTATTCATTACAAGCGGCTTTGTATGGATATCTGATGGGCGTGGACGATATCGTAATGGTTGCGTCATTCCTAGAAGATAGTGACTATGAGCACCCTGAGAAGTTTATACCAACTGTAAATAACACAATCACGGTTGAGTTTAAGATTTCAGAGAAGTACCCGAACTTTGCTGAGATGGTAGCTGAGGCTGAGGCTTGGTGGAAGAACCATGTTGACACTGGCATATCCCCGGATTTTGACGAAAAGACTGACGCAGATTTCCTAAAGGTATTGAGGACAAATAGCTTATCACCTGACACAGATATCGACAACCTAATCGCCGAGGGCGAATCACTAAAATCCGAAATAGATGAGGTCACAAAATCAATCGCAGATAAAGAACAGCGATTGAAAAAAATTAACGATATCATCAAAAAGCATGCAACTGAGCAGTTTAGAGATGGTGATAAAAAGGTCGAAATTAAAGGTTCTAAGTTTACATGGACATTAGCCAAGACTGAGAGCCAAAAAACAGTATACGACGATGAATTGCTCAAATCTGATGGAGTATTCGACAAATACGCAAAAGTCGAACCTAGTGTGTCATATAGGCTCACAGTTAAGTAAAAGGAGTGAAAAATGGAAAAATCGAATGAAAAAATAATCACAATTAGTGAGGAAAAACTACACTCAATAAATGACCTTACGTACGGTGAACTAATGTCGCTAAATATAAAACATGGATTTAGCCTCAACATGGCTAAGCTATTCGATGAAAATCATAAATATGGTAAGTTATTGATTAGTATAATAGTCGATTCTACCAAAGAAAGTAAGGAATAGTATGAGAAAACTAATCGTAATTAGCGAAGAGGAATTGAATGATGTGAACGAACTCACATATCATGGGCTAATGTTAAAAATCAGATTACAAGGAATCGCTGATGAAAATCTTGATATCCTATTAAACTTAAACAAAGAATATGGCGAGATATTGATAGACAACATCAAAGAGGTTGCCAAAATGAGGAGTAAGGAAAAATGTACATCAATCCATTCGTAGCTGGAGTAATCACGACAATTTTTGTCGAATTTACAATCGTAATCGGAATAGCAATTTTTAAAAAGTAAAGGAGAATAATATGAGAGTACCAATGAGAGATACATATCAGGTTTTACCCGAGGGAGAATATATCTTTTTAATCAAGGCTGTAAAAGAAGATGAGGACTTTGGGAAAATCGAAATAACCCTCGAAACTAAAGAGGGTAAAAAGCACCGTGAGAGATTCAGCTTAAAAACAGCCGATGATGAGTGGAATGAGGGGGCATTAAATGCGTTTTCGTACTTTTGCAAAACAGCCACTCAGGATTGGGAATCTGAGGAGATTGACCCACGGTCACTTGTAGGCTGTTACATAAAAGCTGAGGTCGAGCACACGGTCGTACAGTCTAGTAAGGACGCAAGTAAAACAGTTACATTTGCCAACCTAGGCAACAAATGGTCAGCAGATGGTTTTGAGGGGCAAGGCGACATAATGTCAGCACTAGATGACTAATATATCTATGGGTGTGAGATAATCTCACACCCAATATTAAGAAAAGGAGTTATGAATGAAATACACAGAGTTTATTAAAAATATGAATAGTCTAGGTTTTTCTGTAGAGATAGGCAACGCAGAAACCTTGATTTGCAAAAGAGTTAATTCTGATACAGCTGTTATAAGTATATCCAAAATATTTGAAAATAGCATGGGTATCAATATAGCTACATGTACACTTAACGAAACAATGGCGATAAAATTGGCGACAAAACTTGCAATGACACCTCTCAATGATAGAATCGGGTCGGCTCAATATGAAATTATGCTACCTAATCTACTAACCTCGGCAGAAAACCGTCAATATATCACGGAGTATAAAGGCTATTACTTTGTAAGTGCACCATCATCTCAATACGGTAAACGAATATTCTCCGAATACGACATGTTAAATGTACCCAAAGAGTATCACATTTTCGCTAAAGATATTGAGACTGGTGAACCATATATGGCTAAGGGGGTGTCACTGTGAGATTTTCAACAGATTCCATTATAACAGAGCCTATAGAAGTAGTCGCTTTTAACAATAGACCAACCGACGCAACCATCCTTGCTGTCACTAACCCAAATCACAATATAGACCTAACGAGAGGACCTGATATACGATTCATTTTTGAGGACACAATTGAGCTTTATGCAATGCGAGACACCTTGAATATACTTATAGAATTTATCGAAAGAGACCCTGAGTTAGTGGGGGTGTAACGATGACAAATATTGAATAAAAGCCTAATGAAAAAATTGGAGGTACAGGAATGAGCATAGCAAAAAATGAAGATTTGAAGGAGGTGTTGTAAATGAGCGACCAAATTGCATTGCGTCCGTCATACTGGGCGAGCGTATCGGGAGGGAAAGATAGTCTATATATGCTGAACTACATACTGCATAATCTCGATAGATACCCTCTCAACGGAGTTGTCCATTTTGAACTCGAAATCGACTACCCTTTTATTCACGATGTTATCGACTACGTGGAATCTGAATGTAAAAGAGTCGGTATTCAGTTCATGAGAATCAAACCCCGGAAGTCATGGACGGAACTTTATTATAGGCGGTTTAGTAGCGGAAAAGATAAGGGGAATATTCAAGGATTTCCAACAAGAACTGTTAGATGGTGTGCTCACACATACAAAGCCGACGCGAACAAGCAATTGACCGAATGGTTAAAACACGCTGGTTTTTATCCGGTATTTTATATCGGCTTTTGTGTGGACGAGGAAAAACGTTTTAAACACAAAAAAATGGCAAAAGGGATTGAGAAATACCCTTTAGCGGAAAACGGTATCACCGAGGACGAAATATGGGAATGGGCAAAGACACAGCCTATTTTCAACAACTACTACAAAACCAACAAGCGTTGCGGTTGTATGTACTGCCCCATGTCCTCGTATCTGACTTTCGCATATCTGTATAAATACTATCCCGATAACTTTCAATTTATGATTGAAAAAATGCGTGAAACAGAAGAACTGAGAGAGCAAACACTAGGTAGACCATTCTCTGTAATTTCTTCAAATCCTAAATACAACTCGGAATATTTGGAGAATATCATCAAAACGAAATGGCTCAAAAAGCTCAACGAAATGGAGATGTAGCGATGACAAATTATGACACTATAGAGCAATTAACTAAGCTAAAAGGTGTATGCGAGCAGATGGGATGGTCAAATAATGTAAAAGCACTTGAAATAGCAATAAACACATTAAGATTATCATCGTCATGGACAACACCTTTATTACAGAGAGTGGCATACAAATGACAAATATTAAGGAGAAATAACATGAGATTGATAGACGTAGATAAATTGATAGACGAGTTATGTTCGGACATAGAAGATGAATCTTTTGGAGAGGTGGTCAAAGCAGAGATATTTGAATGGCTAGAAGCACACCCAGTTGTTTTACAGTGGCATAAACTCATATTCAGACCTTTGACCCTTGAGGAAAAAGAGTTCCACCCTGAATGGACGGAATTTGTAGAAAATTTACCTGATTTGAATAAAGATGTACTCGTTACTGATGGTGTGGACGTATGGATAGATAGTTTTGATATTAATGATTACGTGTACCTGTCGGGAACATATGGCGACATTGACGAAGTGATAGCATGGATGGAACTACCATCATACAAGGAGACACAGAATGACTGAGAAAAGAATAATATCGATTGAAGTGACTTGTTGTGAAGATTGCCCATTTTACTGTAAACCCTTGCCCACATCACCGTTACTACCACGAAAAGGTGTTTGCAAGAAAACAGGGAACTCTGATATTGAAAGTGCGTCGTCGCATTTTATATGGGGTTGTCCTTACAAGTCAAAGGAAGCACAGAACGGTTAACGTAAATTTGAGAGTGATTGAAAACGAGGAATAGAAATGAAACTAAAAATAGAATTAGGAATATGCAGAAATATAATAAGGGGCAGAGTGCTAGAGCAAGACGAGAAACTGAGAGCTCGTGGTGACGACATAACGCTGATTAAAAATGATGAATTTGAAATCGTGTCTGATGAAGCACCTTATTTACTTAGAAATATATTATGTGTACGAGGGGGATGGACGAAAGATGACAATAGGATATTCACCCGTGCCTTTTACGACGATGAAACAGCGAGGAACGTTTATAAAAACATCGTCAGTCTTGTTAATGAGTTAAACTGTGAGATAGGTGGTGCCATCGATGTGTTTGGAAATGTACTATGCATAGACGAAGACGGTGAAGTTGTAGCGAAGTTCAAAACGACCGACAAAGGCTCATCAATAAAGCAAGAGGCGACCGACAAAGACCAATCAGCAAAAGCTGATAAGGACAAGCTAGAATTATCGCTTGTCAACCCTCAGCTTATTAAGGCAGTAGCTGAGGTGCGAATGTATGGCACAGAGAAGTACGGAGATAGTGAGAATTGGCGAAAAGTAGAGCCTAAAAGGTATGTAGACGCACTTTACAGACATCTACTAGCCTATATTGGGGGTAGCGAGGTAGACGAGGAGAGCGGACTATCCCACCTATCACATATGGCTTGCAATATCAGTTTTCTGTTGGATAGGGAATACCTAGAAGAACATAAGGAGAAATAAAAATGGGAGAAATAGATGTAACAAAGGTAACGGCTATAGAGTATCTTGAGAAACTTATAAAAATTAACAAAGAGGATATTTATAATTGTTCTTATGAAGATGATTGTAATACTTGTAAATATAACCACACATCTTGTGCAAGCACTATTGAAATAGCCAATATGGGTGTAGAAAGCCACATAAAAGGCGTTATGGCGTTTGAACTGTCTGAACCTAAGATTGATTGGACTAAGGTCGAGAAAGACACCTTAATAGAGGTTAAAGGCAATGGGGAAACACAGTGGATTAGGTGTTATTTCGCAGCATGTATACATGGCAAGGTATACGCCTATCTAAGTGGACGCACATCAAAGACCGAATCAAGAATTATGAGTTGGGAACAGGCAAGAATAGTAGAGAGTGACCAATGAACAAAGTACCAATATCTACCATACCTGTACGAAAGCATTGTCCATTTTGTAATGGCAAAGCTGTATTAAGACGGTGGAATTTACGATATAATCAAGAATCTATCGCATTCACAGTAGAATGTAAAAAGTGCAAAACCCATTCTATAGAAAATATAGACCCTGTGCTCGCAGTAAAAAATTGGAGAAAAGAGAGGTTTACACCACTAATGTTATCACTTAACCATAAATTAGACGTAGACGACGTAACAGAGGGCTCAGTAATTGAAACTATTAGTGCGATTTTAATGTCAACATCAGGCGAATTTAGAGAGATGTACGAAAAATATCTCGACATGTCGCCATCTGATAAACGTTACGTTGAGCATAAGTTGAAACTAGAAACAGTTGAAAAAGAGCTAAAACTCACAATAAATTATTGGAAACCCAATATCGACGCAGACGTCACAATTGCACGTATCAAAGCCGATATTAAGAGAGAGCGAGGTATAAAATGATAAAACTAAAAGAAACTGATGGTCACGTAAAAGCTATAGCCAAAGCCGGTGCCGATTACGTTAAAGTGACATATCGCATAGACGTAGCAAAAGAATTGATAGCAAATGGTAAACCTTGTAAGTCTCCATTCCCATGCTACCCGGTAGGCATAGATAATGAGCTCTTTTTCGAGGGCGAAGAGCAGAAAGGAGAATAAAATGCCAAAAAGCTATTACTCAGATTATGTAAACCACTCACTTAGATTTTACGCTAGGTACAAGGAGCCGGTATTTAAGTCAGAGGTAGACCGACTAAAGTGGGAATCTTGTGATAAGGCATTTGAGAACCTAGACCCTAAGTTTAAATCACCCATATTAGAAATCTATAGACAACATGATTATTTCAATGACAATGTGCAGAGAGCTTGTATCAAGCACGACATCGCGGTTTATCAGATGTGGGACATAATTAACACCCTAGAGCGTGAGGTGGCAAAAAACAGAGGGCTAATATGACAAACTATGACAAAATCCCTAACGAGTTACGAGCTCTAAAGCAGTGGGTATGTGCTTGGAAAGACAGCAAAACCCCCATGAGGGCGTGGGAGTATAAGGGTGCGTCCTCGGTTGACAATAATACTTGGGAGACTTATGATTATGCTATAGAATCGGTACGAGATGGCTTTTATGACTACTTAGGATTTGTATTCGCTGACAATGGTTATGTCGGTATAGATATCGACACAGGGTATGACGAAGATGGTCTCATCAGTGGACTTGCTGTAAACCTTATCAACAAATGCAAAAGCTACACAGAAAAGTCTAAGAGTGGGCGAGGATTCCACATCTTGCTAAAAGGTAATTTACCGTTCAGCGGGAGAAATAACCTTAATGGCGTCGAAATATATAAGTCGGCTAGGTTCTTCATAATGACTGGGAATACCTTTATGTATGACAAAATTGTTGAAAATCAGCAGGCAATAGATTACATAGTGGATAAATACTTTAATCTACCCACTAAATCACACGCCTCAGCGAGTTTTACATCAGATAGGATATATACACCTATATGGGACAATCCTTTGTCAGAGGGCAAAATAAAGCTCCGACCTAGATACCCTAAAATCGACAAGGGTGGGCGTAATATATGCTTAACATCTATAGCAGGTGGTTTACATAATGCGTATTACAGACAAGAAGAAATCTACAGAGAGCTACAGCACATCAATAAGATTGCATGCGTACCCCCTCTATCGGACAGAGAGCTAAAGGTTATAAGTCGTAGCGTATCAAGATATGCGAGGTGATATAATTATGAGTGACAATACCAAAAAAGACCCCCAAGTGGATATAGACCAGCTTTTTATAACTCGCAATGGCAAAACCATCGCAGATGAGAGACTATCCGACAAGCTGTATCATATTAAAAAAGAACGCCCGGAGCGTTCTAGCGAAAGCGACAGTGGGTACGAATGGTCAGAGATGGGACTAGCTGAGCTATTCTCAGTAGTCTACAAAAACGAGGTAAAATATTGCGAGGGGTATAAGAGCTGGTTTGTCTACAACGGTCATATATGGGACAAAGACCCTAGTGGTCATGCAACAGCAGGAAAACTACAAGAGTTTACGAGACTACTTAACATTTACGCATGGGATATCGCAGAAGAAGAAATTCGTAATGCCTACACAAAGTTTACAAAGAAACTAGAAGATAGACGTGTCAGAGACAGAGTACAAAAGGACGCTATAACAGAGCTATCAGTAGAGCCGACTATCTTTGACGCAAACCCATATCTAATCAACTGTAAAAATGGTACATATGACCTTAAAACACATAAGTTTACTGAGCACAGATGGAAAGATTTTCTGACAATGTCAACTAAGTTCGGGTATGGTCGATTTAAGTACAAATCGGAAAGATGGTTAAAATTTATCGACGAAATCACAGAGGGCGATAAGCACAAAGCCGATTTCCTACAAAGGGCTCTAGGTTACTCACTACTAGGCGAAAGCAACGAAGAATGTATGTTTATCTTGCATGGTAAAACTACTAGAAATGGCAAATCGACTTTACTCAACACAATATGCAGAATGCTCGGAGATTACTCGACTGTAGCTAATGTGCAGCTAATCTGTAAAGGTGGTAGTCAAAAATCACAGTCGGCTACACCTGAGATAATGGCTCTAAAAGGTCGTAGATTTGTAACCATGGCTGAGAACGAGGACGACTCTAGGCTAGATGAGAGTAAAATAAAGCAATTCACAGGCGGCGAAGAAATCACAGGTAGAGCACTATACCAAGCTCCTATAACATTCCTACCTCAGTTTTCACTATGGTTATCTTGTAACGACTTGCCCGAGGTCACAGATAAATCGCTATTTACATCTGAGCGACTAAAGGTCGTTGAGTTTAATAGGCATTTCTCACAAGCTGAGCAGGACAAGCACCTAAAGTCGGAGCTACTCACAGAGGAGAATATGAGAGGTATATTCGCATGGCTCATAGAGGGTTATAAGAAATACAAAAAACATGGACTAGTAGTGCCAGATGATATGCAAAGAGTAATCAAGCGATATGAAGAGGATTCTGATGTGGTATTACAGTTTTTAACGTGTAAATGTGAAAAAACTGACGAAAAAACCCCAATTAAGGCAAAAGATTTACATAAAACTTATAAAATATGGGCGAAAAGTGAAAGTTTGAATGTGATGTCAAGTAGAAAATTTAGAGCCGAAATTGATAAACATCCAAGTTGGTATAATTATAAAACTATTAGAGACGGTTATGTTGCATATGTGGGATTGAAATTAAAGGATATTACGTAGTTATAATAATCTGTTAATATATACAAAAACAGATATAATGAGTAGTTTTTTATTTTAAAATATATAGTTTAAGTGGAGAACAGTGAAAAAAGTGGAGTTTTATATAATTTTGGGAAAGTTTTATATATAGGAGTCCCTATAGGGGACTTTACCCAAAGTACCTCAGAACTCCACTTATAACTACTAAACTCCACTTGAAGAAAGAGAGGGTAAAATTGAGTATAGAGCATAATAATGTGTTACTAGATGAGAATGGTAAACCTATGGTCGATGAGGATGGAGATATAATTAGAATCTCTCCTAGAACAGGAAAACCTGTGCAAAAGAAGTTTTCACCTAAGTATAAGAATGGGAAGAAGAAAAAGAAATGCCCAAATAAGTCGAAGAATGGAAAGAACTCTCCTGTGATTGGCATGAATGGTTATGATTTGCAACCGGGAGATAATACTAATACGATGATGGTTGGGATTGAGATATTCAACTTGCCTGAAATCGACTTTGACAACGTGGATGAGGTGAATCAGAGAATAAATGAGTTCTTTGGTATATATGCTAAGTATGATTTGAAACCGACTGTTGTAGGGTTAGCGATGTCATTGGGGATAAGTAGGTATAAGCTTATGGCTATTGTTAATGATAGACCTATAAATAGTCAAGGGTACTATGCGAATGTAAACATTTCCGTTGCCACGTCAATCAAAAAGGCTCACAATCTTATGGAGAATATGTGGGAGCAATATATGAACTCGGGCAAGATTAACCCGGTAGCTGGAATTTTCCTCGGTAAAAACAACTTTGGGTATGCCGACAAGCAGGAGCACGTGGTCACACCAAACACACAGAGAGATGACGACTTTAGTGCAGAGGATATTAAAGCAAGATATTTACCACCGACTATAGAAAACGACTAAGAAATTAAAAACCACTAGCGACTATTCGTTAGTGGTATTTTTATGCGACTATATTTTGATTTTACGAATTACAACTCTTATATTACAAACAAATATGGCTAGAACCTAGCTAACTTAATTTTTAAGCGATTTTTATACGACTATTGATAAAATTATCGACTATAAATAAAAAATCGCTTAAAACTCAACTTTGAGCCTTAAACGACTTTTATTTAAAAACGACTATAACCCTCTTCACGATTCCGGGGCAAAATTAAATTTTTGCACAACAAAACGACTATCGACTATAACTCTCTTCACGACTCCGGGACTATAAAAACTCTTTGCCGGTTTCTCGGTCAATCCACGTTATTTTTATATCGCAGTTTAGAGCGTTAGCAATTTCTTCAAGTTCCTGCGTTCTAAAGTTATCTCTACTAAAAATTTGAAATAGGTTTGATGGCGACTTATTCAAAGATTTTGCTAGTTCCGAACCTTTTATACCCTTAAATCCCATTATCATTTTTATAATTTTTGATTGTTCCACTTTGCTCATCTCCTTTTATTTTGTAGTTAATACAATATCACATAAAATATATTTTGTCAAGCTGCGTTATTTATTGCTAAAATAATGCTATATATAAAAGAAGAAAAAATATTTATTAAAAAATAAAAAATATGCTTGACAAAATAAATAAAGAGGCGTATTATTAAATTACAAAATAAATAAAGTTAATTTTAAAATGAAAGTCGAGGGTTATAAAATGAAGAAAGATATTATTAACAAGATTGAAGATTTAATACTAATGGTAGACAAATGCAAAGGGTCGTACTTTTGGCGTCCTGCTAGCTCGTCAAGTAGTCGAAAATGGAATGAAAAGAACCGGGCAATCCCGGAGTTTTCTTGGACTGAGGGCGGAAATAAGTACACGGCTGAATTTGTCTACTATGAAAGTTGCCGCAATGTATATGCGTACGGCGTATATACAAAGAATGATAAGAAAACAACGCTAACAGCTATTAAAAACAGTTTAAAAAGATTAAAGGGGGCAAGTAAATGAAAATGTATGAATTGATACCGACAAACGGGCAAAAAAGTTTTAACGGAAAATCAAAAGTAATAATTGAGGATGATGGAAGTAAAACACTCTATAGTTACAATACGCCAATAATTAAAAGGCTCGCAGATGGCGGATTGATAAAGTTATATGATGGTTGGACACAAACAACGGGAAAACATATAAAGGCATTTTGTGGATTAAATAAAACGGAATACATGAGTTTATAAGGGAGTGAATACAATGGAAAGATACGATTACAGAGAAGTAATTAAAAACGATATCATGGATTATATCGAAGAAAATATTGATTTTAGAGATTTTGAAGATTTAGACGAATTAGTAGAGCGGCTCAATGATGATTTATTTATTGAGGATAGTGTAACGGGCAATGCAAGCGGAAGTTATACATTTAACACTTACGAGGCGGAAGAAAATATATCGCATAATTTAGATTTATTAGGTGAAGCACTCGAGGAGTTCGGTTGGGGTGCGGATTATCTAATTGAGCATGGTGCTGAAGCGTGCGACGTAACTATCAGGTGTTATCTTTTGTGTGAGTGTATAGCCGAAGTAATGAACGAAATAGAAGAAGATTTTGAAGAAGTCAAGGAGAGAGGGTTGTCATAATGAATAATGTTTATATTAAAAGAGTATTACATCGCACTTGATAAGCTATTAGAACTCGTTGATAATCGAATATTAGAGTTAGAGAAGAACGAACAGGGCGACAATGCAGAGGCTAAAGCATTAAAGTTATTATTTGAACAGTTGGAAGATTTAAGAATGGAGAGGTAGGCAATGAAAGTTATTAGAATAGATTATTACAAAAACAAGAAATATAATCGGTTATGGGTTGAGGCGGAAAACATAGAAGAGGCAATGATTAAAACAGGAATTGAAACCGGTATTGTTGATTATTGCAAAATCGAAATAAAAGAGGTATAACAATGGTTACAAAAGGTTATATAATTAGAGGTGTGTTTGACGGTAAAAGACAACACAGGAACCGAGAAAGTTTTAGCCCATCTTGCTACAATGATTTCACGGGTTATTGTGAGGGCGACGGGGTGAGAATACTCAGAGTTTTGAATAGCGATATATTAGGTACTAATGATTATAATGTTGTTATAATCACAAGGCGAACAACATTAGAATGTGATGATGAAATGTTCGGGCAATGGTCTGATGGAATATTTGAGAATTGCAACGTTGACATTCCTATTGAGCTAGATAGTGTAGATGTACAAAAGTATATTAACATGTTTGATAGATACAATCATAATAGGTTGATAGATGTGTCAAATTGTAATAAAATGATAGACACAATAAACAATCTGAATAATTTAGCTACATCATTATCACCCGAGCTAATAAATAATCTTGATGGAAAGTATGGAGAATGTTATCGCAACCATCTTTTTGAATTGATGGACGAAATGGGCGATATGCTCCGCAATATTTTAGATGTAGCCCAGGAGCAAAGAAACCGAACAAATTATATTCATCAAAAGGAGTGTTAAAATGATATTGTTAGCAGTTATATTATTTCCAATTGCGTTATTGCTGGATTTAGCGAAAAAATCGTAAATATGAACCGTCCTATATAGGGCGGTTTTTTATTGCTCAAAATTGATATACATCTACCCGGTTGAGTTAGCTGCATAATTTAATCAAGATTAGATGTATAGAGGGGGTACCCGTGGGGGATATCTGACCACCTCGACGAGCCCGGGTTAGTTGCGTAAATTCCCCAAAAAATTAAAAAGACTATAAAAAGATAAAAATATAACACATTTAGTATTGACACAATATCAATATAGTGCTATACTACACATAAAGAGAGGTGAGAACATGATATTAAACAACCTAGAGTTAGATGTAAAGGTAAAATGCCTAGAGGCAGATATGACCCAAGAAGAACTAGGTTCAACCATTGGTACAACAGGTCAGTATATCAACAGAATCATCAAGCAGAAGAAAGACAGAATCGTCAATAAGACTTTTGTGTCGATGATGGAGGCACTAGGATATGATATTGAGTTGACATATAGAAAGAGAGGTGAAAAGTAATGAAAGTTTATGTAGTATCAGACCGCTTTAAATCAGAGTATTTTGAGGTAGACGATAATATAACTGAGGACGAGGCGAACGAGATAGCGTGTCAATGGGTTTGTGATAATGTTCCCGGTCTATTGGTTAGAGCAGATGGCGAGCCAATGCCTTGGGAAGAATAGGTGCAAATATTTTTGCATATAGTGAAGAGGGGGTGTATTCCTATGAAGAAAGCGATAGCATATATAAGAGTATCTACAGAGGGTCAGTTTGGTGATGATAAATACGGTGTTGATTCTCAGAAACAGGCGATTTTGGATTTTGCGAACGAGCAGGGGTATCAGATACAGAATTGGTATATTGATAAAATTAGCGGTACGACAGAGGAGCGACCTGAACTTGATAAAATTCTATATAGACCTGACGAATTACCACAGCATGAGGCTGTGATTGTGTTTAAAAGCGATAGAATTGCTAGAGATACTAAATTATATTTTTATTACTTTTACACTCTCGAAAAGCGTAATATTAAACTCTTATCGTCGGTTGAGCAGTTTGACGAGGGTAATGACTTTGCAAATATTTATAGGTCACTACTGATGTTTGTGGCAGAACAGGAGCGTAAGAATATTGCTCTAAGAACTAGCAAGGGGCGTCAGCTAAAGGCTCAGTGTGGGGGATATTCGGGTGGTAATAAGCCATATGGGTATAGTGTGCTAGATGGAGTGTTGACCATTAACCCAAGTGAGCGAGGAGTAGTGGAGCTTATTTTTAAGAACAAATCGTTGCCATTATCTGATATTTGTGATATATTACAGGAGAACGGATATAAAACCCGTAAGGATAAGAGATTCCAGCCATCTACGGTTAGAAGTATCTTGCAGAATGAGAAATTTTATCAGGGTTTTTACAAGTATGGTGGCTCGAATTGGGTTAAAGGGGTTCATACCCCGATATTGATGGGGGCGTGTTAAATGTCAAGGTCGAAGAAAATAGCGAATATAATCGGTGTCATTGTGTGCGTTTGCTTGGTGTTAATAGTTGTGGGGTTGTTTGTATTCCAAACACTAGCGAGACTTGAGATTATAAAACCACCGGCTCCGGATACGATTAACGCAATTGATGTTATGGAAAAATACGAGGAAAACTCGTACAATGCTGAGAAACTTTACAATGATGAGCGTTTTAGGACAACAGCGGTCGTTGAAAATATCGGTGGGGACATGAACATAGTCGGTGGAATAGAATTGACTATGACAGCCGAAAAAGACGGTAAAACAAAGCAATTTTATGCGTATTTCAAAGATAATCAGCGAGATGAAATAGCAAAATTAAGAGTGGGCGATAAGCTCACATTTGATGGGACTATTTTAAACGGTAAGATTTGGAAAAAATGTGAAATAGTAAAATAAGACAAGAAGTATGATTGGGGCGTTATCGCATGAGCGATAGCGTCTTTTTCTTTTGGGGGGTAAATGGGGATATTAGACAGAATTAAAAAGGAGATTGAGGTGACTCCTGAAAATGTACAAGCATATGAAGATTATTACTATATATGCAAAGAGGATATATTTAAGGATAAAGGTAGGGTTATTTCTCAGCTAAAATGGTTATCAAAGGAAATTGAAAAGAATATAAGTGAGATTGGCGATAATGATGAAATGCTCAGATTGTATCGCATACATAAGCGAGTGTTATTAGTATTAGCACCATGGGACTTTGAAAGCTACATGTTGTATGTGGAGTGGGAGCGTGACCCGGATAAAAAGTTTTATATTCCAAGGCGTAAGGCATTGCACGACGTGGTGAAATCGTTACAGGATTTGGCAGATGACAAGTTGGATATACTATCAATTAGTTTGCCCCCGGGTGTTGGGAAGAGTACGCTTGCTATATTTTATTTGACATGGATAGCGGGTCGAGAACCCAATAAGCCATCTCTAATCGGTTCGCATTCTAATTCGTTTATCCGAGGTGCTTATGATGAGTGTCTGAGAATCCTAGACCCGGCTGGTGAGTATTTGTGGAGCGATGTATTTTCGGGTTTATCAGTGACTAGCACTAATGCTAAAGATTGTAGAATTGACATAGATAGACGCCAAAGGTTTGAGACATTGGAGTTTACATCAATCGGGACAGGTAATGCCGGGTTATATAGAGCGATGAGTTTGTTGTATTGTGACGACCTTGTATCGGGACTAGAAGTAGCACTATCGAAAGAGCGATTGGATAAGTTATGGGGAGTATATACAACCGACCTTAGACAGAGAAAGCAAGGTAGTAAGTGTAAGGAACTACATATCGCTACAAGGTGGTCAGTACACGATGTTATAGGACGACTAGAGCGAGAATACGAGGGCAACGATAGGGCGAAGTTTATACGAGTTCCAGCAATGGACGAAAATGACGAATCTAATTTCTTTTACCCTTATGACGTTGGATTTACTACAGAACAGTATCGGGAACAACGAGAAATAATGGATGAGGCGTCATGGAAAGCTGTATATATGAATGAACCTATCGAGCGTGAGGGACTATTGTATCATGAAGAGGAACTAAGGCGATACTTTGAATTACCCGATGGTGAACCTGACGCAATTATAGGTATATGCGATACGAAAGATAAGGGCAAGGACTATGCGTTCTTGCCAGTTGGATATAAATTTGGAAACGACTACTATATTGAGGATTGTGTATGTGACAATGGTTTACCTCACATAGTAGACGCTAGATTAGTCGCAGTGTTGATGATTAACGATGTTCAGATGTGTCGATTTGAGAGTAACTCAGCTGGGGGGAGAATAGCAGAGAAAGTAAATAAGGAGATAAAAGAAAAAGGTGGTAACACTCGAATCACTACAAAATATACTACAGCAAACAAGGAAACCAAAATCATAGTTAATAGTGGCTGGGTCAAAGAGCATTGTTTATTTAAAGACAGGGGTTTGTATAGGCGACAAAGTGATTATGGTAAAATGATGGATATGTTGTGTTCGTATACCGTGCTAGGTAAAAATAAACATGACGACGTACCTGATGGTATGGCGATGTTTTCTGAATTTGCTCAGTCATTAACTAATGGTAAGATTGAGGTGTTCGGTCGTCCAATTTAATATACTATATATAGTACATATAACGGTTAAAGTATTGACAAACACAATATGTTGTACTATAATATAATTAACAGAGGTTTTCTTCCATAGAATGGTGCATAATTGCAAGTAAAAACTTGTAGTTATGCACTATTTTTATTTAAAAAGAGGAGTTGAAATTGGCACACGTTATAGATACATCCAAACCTAAATTATATAAAAGACAACTAAGTGGTAGGCGTGTCATAAAAATCGGTGTGTCAAAAGTCACATCGGATAATTTACTTGACATTCTAAATAAAGTTGCGTCCGAACATAGTGCCAATCGTAGCGAGATTGACTATCTCTACAGGTATTATAAAGGCGACCAACCTATCCGATATAGAACAAAAGAGATTCGTGAGGATATTTGCAACAAGATTGTTGAAAATCGAGCAAATGAAATCGTAGCGTTTAAAGTAGGTTATCTTTGTGGTGAACCTATACAATACGTAAGTCGTAATGGTGGAGATAGAATTGTCGATGAAATCAACAGACTTAATGAGTTAATGTTCGCTGAGGACAAAGCCAGTCAAGACCAAGAAATTGTAGAGTGGCAAATGATATGTGGTACAGCATATCGACTAGTTTTAGCCGATAAACCTGATGAACAAGATGATTGTCCGTTTGAAATGTATACACTTGACCCACGAGATACATACATTGTTTATTCAAACGAAATCGGTAACAAACCACTGATGGCGGTTAAAGAACGTATAGATGAGAATGACCGAGTGTTTAAATCGGTTTATACGGATACTACTTATTATTTGGTGTGTGACGATAAGATTATAAAGAAGAAACCGCATACTATGGGTATGATTCCTATTTTTGAATATCCGGCAAATAATTCGAGATTAGGGGCATTTGAAACCGTATTACCATTGTTAGACGCAATCAATACTGTAGATAGTAATCGTATGGATGGCGTAGAGCAATTTGTACAGGCATATTGGAAGTTTGTAGGTTGCGATATTGAGTTAGAGGATTTCAAACGATTTCTCGAAGAGGGGGCAATTAAGATTCCACCTAACAGTCAGGGTGGGAATATAGATGTCGACCTTATTGTAAAGGAGCTAAATCAAGTACAGGTACAGACTTTAAAGAACGATATGTATCAGTCTGTGCTCACAATATGTGGAATGCCTAACCGCAATGGTGGAACATCTACAAGTGATACGGGGTCAGCAGTTGTGCTGAGAGATGGATGGTCAGACGCCGAGGCTAGAGCCAAAGATAGTGAGAACGTGTTTAAGCGAGCTGAAAAGCAAATGCTGAAATTGGTACTCAAAATCTGTAGAGATATGAGTGGTATGACTTTAAAACTCAAAGATATAGACATGAAGTTTACACGTCGTAATTATGAGGCGGTACAGAGCAAATCGCAGGTACTTGTATCAATGCTCAATAACGAGAAGATTCATCCACAATTAGCTTTTTCACACTGTGGATTGTTCACAGATAGCGAGTCGGCTTATGCGATGAGTATGGATTATTACAACGAGAATAAAGATGATAAGACGGGGACTACCGTTTTAGATAATGACATCAGAGAAGATGTAAAAACACAAAAGACTACAGAGAAGTAAAAACACAAAGTATCAGAGAAGATGTAAAAACACAGAAAGAGGGTATCATGGCAAAAATTGATTTGACAAAAATTGTCGGCTACGAGGCAATGAGCGAGGCTGAGAAAATAAAGGCACTAGAGGAATATAATTTTGCAGCGCCTGATTATTCGGGCTATGTGAAAAAAGAGGTGTTCGATAAAACAGCGTCGGAACTTGCCACAAAGAAAAAAGAGCTGAGGGATAAGCTGAGTGAAGATGAGAAAAAGGCTCAAGAAGATAAAGAGGCGTTTGAGGAATTACAAACATCTTATACAGCACTACTCAAGGAGAGTGAAATAGCAAAGTACAAAGCTCAGTTCCTAGCAATGGGTTATGCCGACGAATTGGCTACCGAAACAGCGACAGCAATGGTTGATGGTGATAATGATAAGGTGTTCGCCAATCAGAAATTACATTTACAGAATGTGGAGAGTAAGATTAAAGCGGATATTCTCAGTTCCACACCTAAGCCCGAGGGTGATAGTAGCGGAAAGGGAATGACCTTAGAGGCGTTTAGGAAACTATCACCGATGGAAAGATTAGAGTTTGCAAATGACAACCCAACGGAATATGAAACACTATACACAGGGGGTAATGAATAATGGCACACACAATATATAGTAATTTTTATCTATCAAATGAAATAGAGGACGCTTATAAGTCCCATATTGATTTGACACAGTTTTGTAAGGTCGACAATAGTCTTGTCGGTACACCGGGCATGGAACGTAAGATTAACGTTTACAGTGCAGTAAATGGGGCTGAAAAGTTGGCTATGGGTGCAGGAAACACAAAGTCAATCGAGGTGAAGTACACAGAAAAGCCTTATACAATTGCACTAGCTCAGAGTAGATTTGAGTATTTCGATGAGCAGGACATGACAGACCCAATGCTTGTCCCAACAGGGCTAAAGTATATGGGTGCGGATATGTTTAACACGGTGAATGCTGATATCTTCGCCGAGTACAATAAGGCAAAACTAAATGTAAAGCCAAAGGCTTATGACTTTGCAGCATTCGCTGACGCAATCTCTCTTATAAATGTTGAGGGTACAGATAACGACCCACAGGACATTAACGCATTCGGTTTTGTAAACCCAAAAGACATGGCGTCGGTGCGTAAGGCTCTAAAGGACGACCTAAAGTACGTTGAGAGTTTTGCGAGAACGGGTTATGTAGGTACTGTAGCGGGAATCAATCTCTACACAAAGAAAGACGCAGTAGCCGGCACTTGCATTGTCGGTGTAAAGGACGCTGTAACACTTTTCAACAAAAAGGGTACAGAAATTGAACAGCAGAGAGAGGCAAATATAAGAAAGAACAGTATTTTCTCAAGAAAATACTACGTTGCTGCACTCACTGACGAGTCAAAGGCAGTGAAGATTATAATCACACCTTAATTTGGTTTTCATTCATTTTCCTTTTTCAATAGCGAGGGGGTAGCAAAGTGACAGATAGTGAAAAGCTCAGTATGGTAAAGGCAATGTCAGAGGGAGACGACACTGATGAAACTTTGCTCGCCTACCTCAAAATTGCAGAGAAGAAAATATTAAACAGGTTATATCCGTTTGGTAGTGATAAGAAAGCCATACCTGAGAAGTATGAAATAATGCAATGTGAGATAGCAGTATATTTGCTCAATAAAAGAGGGGCAGAGGGGCAGAAAATACATACTGAGAATGGTATTTCTAGAAGTTATGAATCCGGGGATATACCTTGGTCATTACTTGCTCAAATCACACCTATTGTGGGGGTGATAAAGTGAAATGCTTAGAGCGAAATAAGACATCGTTTTGGTATTCACCATATATCGGCAAGTCAGAGATAATCGACGAATATGGTAATAGAACAGGTGAGTATCAGATAGAGAGAGCAAATCCGATAAAATATCGAGCTAATATATCATCGGCTAGAGGTGAGACGGAAAGTCAACTTTTTGGCGATACCGAGAATTATGACCGTGTAATCGCATTAGACAATGTATCACCAACGATAGACGAATACACTATTTTATGGTTAGACACTAAACCTAGAGTTACAGCTAGTGGTGAGCTGGAGCGAGATATCTCGGGTCAAATCCTAACACCACATAATTACATCGTAAAGAAAGTGGCGAAAAGTCTTAATTCTACACTCATAGCGATTAGTAAGGTGACGGTATCGTAATGCAGATTGAGGTTGAGTTGTCGCAAGATCGTGTCGATAAAGCTATTCAAAAGTTAGAGCGATACAAATCGGAGCTCTTAGAAAAAGAAAGACTTTTGCGTGAGGAGATAGCGAGAGTGTTAGAATCTCATGCTCAATCGGGATTTGATTCAGCGATTGTTAGCGACTTAATAAATGGTAAAACCGAAAATGCTAATGTGACAGTATCGCATACAAGCAGTGGTAATACCACGATAGTGGTCGCAAGAGGTGAGGACGCAGTATGGGTTGAGTTTGGTGCAGGTGTGTATCACAATGGCTCAGTCGGTCAGTCACCACACGAAAAAGGTAATGAGCTAGGAATGACTATAGGTAGTTATGGTCACGGTCTAGGTCGTAGAGATGTTTGGGGGTATATGGACGGTGGCGAGTTGATACTCACTCACGGTACACCAATGCAAGCACCGATGTACGAGGCACTTATGATAGTGTGCTCGGAATTACCTAAAATAGTAAGGGAGATATACGGGTGATAGATATTGAAAATGAAATATATACCGCTGTATCTAAACAGCTAAAAACAACATATAAGAATATATTTATCACAGGTGAATATGTGAAAGCACCACCGTCGTTCCCTTGTGTATCTATCGTGGAAATGGATAATCAAGCTTATCGTAAGACTAGGAGTACAGATTGTGTCGAGAATCATGCTCAAGTGATGTATCGAATCAATATTTACTCAAATAAGGTCAGCGGTAAAAAAGCTGAGTGCAAATCCATATTAGCAATAGTTGATAATGTTTTCGGAGAATTGGGGTTTAATCGCATGGGTGCGAGTCCAATTCAAAATGAGAACGACGCAACAGTTTATAGAATAATCGCTCAGTACAGAGCGGTTGTATCGAAAGAAAAGAATATATATAGGGGGTAATTTATGGCAATCATCACATATAAGACTTTTTTGATGAGAAAGAACGCGTCTACGTGGGAAAAGGTGCTTGACATCACAAGTTTTCCTGACCTCGGTGGAGCACCTGAGATGTTGGACACCACAACATTGTCAGATAGCATGAAAACATCAGAACCGGGAATCCTATCAGGTGGTACACTCGAGTTCGGTGCTAACTACACACTAGCTGATTATAAAAAGCTAAAAGCTCTCGAGGGTAAGGATGAGGAATACGGAGTATGGTTCGGTGGTACAGAAACAGCCGGAACACTAACACCAAAGGGTGACGACGGTAAGTTCAAATTCAAGGGCAAGCTCACAGTGACCCCACCTAATGGCGGTAGTGTAAACGAGGTTGTTAAGATGAAGATATCAATTGCACCATCAACACCTATCACACTAGATACTACAGTGTAAGTTAAGAAAGGGAGAGATATAAATGAAACAGCTAAAATTTACTTATGATGGAAAAGATTACACATTGGAGTTCACAAGAAAAACCGTAGCGGAGATGGAAAAAAGAGGGTTCATTGCGTCCGAAGTGGACACAAAGCCTATGAGCACTCTACCTGAGCTATTTGCCGGCTCATTCCTCGCAAATCACAGATTCGTACAGCGTAAGCTTATAGATGAGATTTACGAAAAGATGAACAATAAGTCGGAACTAATCGGTAAGTTGGCAGAAATGTATAACGAACCAATTATGACACTTGTAGAAGAACCGGCAAAAAAGGGAAACTTGGAGTGGACGACGGATTTTTAGACGATTCGTCGCCCGACATCAATGATAATAAGAGAGAGGTTTTGCTACAAAGCCTCTCTCTAACACCTTATACGGATATTTTCAATGAGCAATGCCCTTATTATTTAGCCATGGGTATGACTTATAACCAATTTTGGAACGATGACCCCGTCATGGTGACAGCGTTCAGAAAAGCCGAGGAGATTAAAACGTTAAAAGCTAATCAGATGGCTTGGTTACAAGGTCGATACATATATGACGCAATATTGCGAATCACACCTGTATTTGGTGGTCACGAACCTGTTGAGTATTTGACTGAGGCATATCCAATTGGTCAGACAGCAGTAGCGGACGCCAAGGAAAAGCAGGAAGAATCAAATAGAGCAAAGGCTAAACAATTTATGGAAATGTTCGCAGTGAGCAATAACGCAAAATTCAACGAAAAGGGGGAGAAAAATGTCAGACGCAATGAGGATTGACGCATTGGAAATACAAATACAATCATCGTCGCAGTCAGCAGTTAATGGTGTCAATGCCCTAACGGAGTCATTGACAAAGCTTAGAGATTCCCTAAAAGGCGGAATAGGATTAGATAGCGTTATTGGTGAGCTAAAACGACTTGATGAGGCGACTCGTTCGTTAGATGGGTCGGCGTCAAGTAAAATTAGAAACTTATCGGGTGCTATCAAAACACTATCCGATGTCAGCAAAAATAGAATATCTTCATCTCTTGGAAATCAACTTAGGAGCATTTCTGACGGATTGAGAAACTTTAAAGGTGGGGATTATTCCTATCTTAATGAAATATCGAAAAGTATGGCTAGTTTGTCGCAAATAAAAGGCGGCACAGGGTTGAAAAATGTGATGAACCAACTCAAAGAATTGCCGGCACTAGCGACAAGTCTATCCTCTATGGATATAAAAGGTCTAATTGCTAATCTAAAAGAATTAACGGGTGTATTTGTACCACTAGGCGTGAGCATACAGCGAATCCAAGGTCACATAAGCAATTTACCAAGCAAGTTCTCAAAGATGGCGTATACGTCTAGCAAAGTCACAGAGGCTAACAATGGGTTAAAAGCTAGTCTAATTGGCGTATATGCAAAGGCAAAGATGGTATGGGTTGGGTTTTCTCAACTCAGAGACAAACTCGGCAACTTTATAACAGAATCTAATAAGTATATTGAAGATTTGAACTTATTCACAGCCTCTATGGGGGATGGGTCTAAGTCCGCTCAGGAATTTGGTGAAAAGGTCAGTGACGCAATGGGAATCGACCCTGCTGAATGGATGAGAAATCAAGGTATATTTAACACGATTACTGAGGGATTTGGTGTAGCTAGTGATAGAGCCCATATCATGTCAAAGAATCTAACACAGCTAGGGTACGACTTATCGTCATTCTTTAACATTAGCTATGAAGATTCTATGCAGAAACTACAGTCTGGTATAGCTGGCGAACTAGAACCACTAAGACGACTAGGATTTGACTTATCTGTAGCAAGATTGCAGCAAGAGGCTTATAACCTCGGTATAAATCAGAGTGTGAATAGCATGACGCAGGCGGAAAAGGCTCAGTTGAGATACCATGCTATTTTGACTCAGGTAACTGTAGCACAAGGTGACATGGCGAGAACAATCGACGCACCTGCTAATCAGCTTAGAATATTCAAGGCTCAGATAACACAGGCGGCGAGGGCAATTGGTAATATGTTTATTCCAATGCTACAGGCTATATTGCCATACGCAATTGCTGTAGCTAAAGTAATTACTCTGATGGCGAATGTACTAGCGAGATTATTTGGCTATAAGAAAGTCGATATTGACTACAGCAGTGTAAAGAGAGGTAGTAATGCTTTAGGGGGCATGACCAATAATGCAAATAATGCAGGCAAGGCTCTAGGGGGTGCTACAAAGAAAGCTAAGGAACTTAAAAACGCTTTGCTAGGTATTGATGAACTACATATTATATCGCCACTAGAACAAGGTTCGGGTGGAGCCGGTGGCGGTGGTGCAGGCGGAGTCGGTGGTATCGACGGACTAGGTTCGGGAATGGATTTTGACCTAGACTCTTATGACTTTACACTCGGTAAAATTGTACCAAAGTTTGAAAAGATTTTTCAAAAGATGAAAAAATGGCTCGGTCTCGACAAAGAAATAAATAGTTGGGGCGAGTTAATGGATACTAGGTTCGGACATATACTAGAGACTGTGACCGCTATCGGAGTTGCATTCGGTACATGGAAAATATCGAAAAGTTTAATATCATCTATTAAGAATATCGAAAAATTAGGTGGGGTATTTAACGGTCTAAAATTGGTCGGTGCGATATTATTTGTACAAGATATCCTAGAGTTTATTGAGGCTATACATCGAATAGCGAAAGAGGGTGCGAATTTCTCCACCGTAGGAAAAGCTATATCTGAATTTACAGGTATGCTTGGCGATTCATTCATAATTCTTGGTAAAACAAAAATCGGTGGAGCACTGAAAGTTGTGCAAGGCATTGGTGAAATTGTTACAGCTTTACGACATATATCTAAAAACGGTATTAACTTTGATGATATTCAAGATGTAATTCAAGGTATTGGTAATATCGGAATCGCTATAGGGCTCATGACAGGCAACTGGAAAACCCTCGGAATAGGGCTAGTAATGCAGGGCATATCGGGGGCAATTGATGAGTTGCATAAAGCAAAAGACAAAATCAAAAAAGGTAATTGGAAAGAGGCGATTACACCAAAGCTGATTATTAGAGTTGTTGAGGCTATGGCGGGTATAGGTTTTACACTTGGTTGGTTCTCAAAATTAAAGTTCCCATTTAAAAAAGCGGATGTTTTAGAAAAGACAAAGACTATTACCGAGGCAACAGAAACCGTTAGCCCTGTTAAATCAGGGATGACAGGTAAGCTAAAGAATCTTGCTAAAGATATGGGCTTGGGTCTTGTGATAATGACCGAGGTTATCGCAGCGGTATCGTTATTTGTAGGCGGAATCGCTCTTGTCGGATATGAATTAGGTCTTGTGGGTAAAGCGTGGTCGCCTGTAATTGAGAACAAGGAAGAGATACTCAAAGGTATGACATTGGGAACACTCACACTTATTGCAGTTGGTGGAGTTACATATGTACTCGGTCAAGCCGGCAAGACAATCGCTCCTCAGATGGGTCTAGGAATCGCAGTATTAGTCGAGATAGGTGTAGCAACCGCTATATTCCTCGGTGAAATCATACTTGTTGCGAAACTACTCGATAGAGTTGGTAAAGCATGGCAACCTGTATTAGACAATGGCGACACTATCAAACAAGGAATCAAATACGGAACATTATTATTGGTTGGAATAGGTGTAGTAACCGCAGGATTAGGGCTAATCACAGTCGGAACAGCGGGAACAATACCGATGGCGATTGCGATAGGTACAGCATTATTGCTCGAACTCGCAGGGGCACTCGTATTATTTGTGAACAGTCTAGTGCGTGTCGCAAATAGTTTGGGCGAAAGGCTCGCTCCGGCATTAGGTAGATTGAATGATAAGCTACCTAAACTCAAAGACGATATGTATGATTTCGGTAGGTTTATGGGTGATTTTGCAAAAGCTGTATGGGACTATACGAAAAACTCAGCTATAGCGGGGCTTGGTGCAACCATAGATAAGGTACTAGATTTCTTCTTAGCAGACCCTATCGAACGCCTATCTGATGATGTGCACAAAATAAGTGTGCAAGCGTCGGCATTAAGACGAGAGTTGAAAAAAGCTGTACCTAAGCTTGAAGAATGTAAAGAGTTAATGGTAAGTTACAAAGGTGCTCTAAGAGAACTCAAGAAAGTTCTAGGTAAAAACGGTGGCAATTACAATTTATCGGACAACTTAGGAGTAACCGTTACGGTAAGAGTAAACTTAATCAAAAACGGTTGGTCTACAATCAGCTCATTTATAGGTGACATACCAACACTCAGTCAGCGAATCCGATTGAAACGTAAAGATTGGAGAACTGTAAAAGAATGGATAGGTGATATACCAACGCTCAGTCAAGCAATTCAGCTTGTTAAAAAGGGTTGGACAACCGTTGCGGCATGGGTCGGAGCCGGTGGAAGTGTCACCGTTGGTGTATATCTAAGATTGGCTAGAGGTCATAGCTTAGAAAATTTGATAGGTACATCAATCACAGTCGATGTATCACTAAAGAAAAAGAATTGGAAATCGGTTAAACATTTCTTTGGATTATCAGGTGGGGGCTATTTCAAATCTCATCTATTCGGTACTTTTGCCGATGGTGGATATGTACGAAATGGTAATCAGACACACTGGGGTAATATACCGATGTATGCTAACGGTACTAGCAATGCTCTACACGGTTCTATGTTTATAGCCGGCGAATCCGGGGCGGAAATGGTTGGGCACATAAATGGTCAGACCGAGGTATTGAATCAGTCACAAATCAAGCTAGCAATGAGGAGTGCTGTAATCAGCGGTATGCTACAGTTCACTGGGTATTGGTCACAGATGAACAGCCTCTTGGTGGCATGTACGAACTCAGTAATTAATGCGATTTTGGTAAGTGCTGAGGCTATCAATAGGTCTCAAACACCAACACCAATATACGAGCTCTCAGAAAACGTGGCAAATAGCTTGTTCACAGAAAGTCAGAGACTAACCGCACAATCTCGAGCAGATGGCACATCGCAGCAAGAACTAGCCGACCTATTCAGGGAGTATGTAGAACCGACATTACGGGAAATTGCAGCCGATATAAAGCGACAGGCAGATAAGAGCGAACGTACCGTAGTACAAATTGGCGGTAGAACCGTCAGCGACGTGGTAGAGACACAGAAAAACGCTAACGGATTTGTATTTGCAAGATAGGGGGTAAATATGGCGTATATTTCAATCAATGGTTACGCTCTCCCCCCTTGTAAAAGGGGAGTAAAGGTAGTAATCACAACCGCTGTAAATGCGGGTCGAGATGGTAATGGGGCTGTTGTGGGTCAGAGAATTGGACGAGACCAATATAAAATAGATGGGCTCGAATGGGCGTGGCTCACAGCAAATGAGTGGCAGAGGATATTATCATTACTACAAAACTTTTATGTAAATGTCACATTTAATGACCCTTATACGAATGCTCGAAAAACACTCAGAATGTATTGTGGCGATAGGACGGCTGAACCTTATTGGGTCACAGAAGATGGGACACCTACGCATTATAGGAATTGTAAAGTCAATCTAATCGACACAGGTCTATAAGGGGGAGTTATGCAAAAAGTATCAAAAGAATATCAAGCTAGTATGAACTCGCCATTGCGAGAAAGGGCATTTATTCAGGTATCTTTTGGATTGATAAATCAGACAGCACAGACCGAGGCAAAACTGAGAGCTAGTAGCGAATCGTATTACTCTAGTTCGGCAAGTGTGCTAACCTTTGGGGCGAATAATGTGGAGTATGCCACATTGGAACGAAATTTTACAAAGGTTGATGGTAGTATGCGATTCCTACCTAGAGAGGATTTGGATATTATTTATTATGACACAGGTATTGTATCGGAAAGTACACTCGATACGGAAGAATTTGCACTTTTGGTAAATTTTGGGAGCGAGGAAATCAGTTTTAAAGGACTTTCGATAGACTTTGGATATAACTATCCAACAGAGTTTAAAATCGCTACAAACAATGGAAAACGACTTAATATAACGAATAACGATAAATCGCTATGGGTAACAGACGAAACATTTGATAAAGTGCGAAGAATGGTCATTTCGATACGAAAAATGAAGTATGATGGGTGTCGAGTAAGGATAAAGTCACTACAGTTTGGGTTGGGGCTAGTATATGGTAACGAATATGTACTTGACAGCTCGTTAGAATCCTATGTATCTCCGATTTCAGCAGATATACCACAAATTGATTTCATGGTCAAACTTAAAAATGATGATAAGTATTTTAATGTGGATAACCCTAAATCAGCGATAAATTACTTCGAGACCGGTCAACAGCTCAGTGTAATGTATGGTTACAAATTACCCAATTCAAATAAAGTGGAATGGCTAAAAGGCGGTCAACTTATTTGTACCGAGTGGGAAAGTGACGATGATACAGCGATAATTCGAGGAACAGACCTACTTAGAGCATTAGATAAAGAATATGTAGATGGTCGATATACATTGTCGGGGGTGAGTTACTACGATGTATTAGTTAAGTTGTTTAGGATGATGAAGATTGAGAAATACTATATCGAACCACGTTTAAAAACGATAATGCTCAAGAATCCAATTCCTAGAGTCAAACTCAAAGAGGCGGTGCAACTGATTGCTAATGCTTGCAGATGTACAGTGTCACAGTCGAGATGGGGTGAGATACAGATAAAATCGAACTATATACCAACGCTGACTATTACTTCAAATGACGATGATGAAATGTCGAATCTCACCAATATATTAAAACCTTTGCAAAAGGTCGAATTTGCAAGATTAGACACAGATTACACTACCGTGGATGGCACAATGTATTTCGCAACGAGAAATGGTACATCGACACATGATATGGGATTTGTATCGGATAGAGCGTCAAATTCAGATTGCGAGTTTGATAATCCGATTTCGGTCACGATAACAATGGATAATATTCGAGCTTACTATAATGTTAATTTTGAGTTTGGTGGCGCACTACCGTCACTGTTTAAAATATATACATATAACAACAGTGTAAACACCGGCACATTTACTATAGATGAGTCTGAAATTAGTAGAAAGATGTCGGTGATACGAGAGTTCGGCGAATGTGATAAAATGACTATCAGCTTTGAAAAAACCACCAAACCGAACAATCATATTGTGATAAAACGTATCGGATTAGAAACCGCTACAAATTTCATGATAACAAGGCGGGATATGATGTCGTCACCAAAGGCGATTAAACAAGAATCTATAAAAGAGATAATAGTGCCTTATTATATTTACCAAGAATCAGACAAAGAAAATGTACTTATTTCGGAAGATATTGAGGTCGAATTGAATCAAGTTGTGATATATTATCTCGACTCACCTTGTTATAATTTTACAGTGACAGTTGATGAGACATCATCGTTAGCTGAAATCATCAGTGAGTCTAACTACGCTGTGACAGTGAAATATAAGACAAGTGGGAAACACAAGCTTGAATTGAAAGGTTATAAATACACCGTTATTGAAAAGCAAGTTAGGTTATCGTTGAATAATCGAGGTAGAATCGTGAAGTGGGCGAACCCTTTGCTCAGTGATGAAACGATGGCGAACCAATTATTACAATGGCTTAGAGAATACTATACGTCAGGAATAGAGTACGAATATGACACTAGAGGGAATCCTGAATTAGACGCAAATGATATTGTGAATCAGGAAAACGAATTTCACCCGGGCATGCAAGTATGCATATATAAATATAATATGAAGTTTAACAATTCATTTTCAGCGAGTGTGGTGGCACGAAGACAAGGGGGGTAATATGTGGCAAAAACCAAAAACAGATTGGTCGGCAAATTATATTGATGGTGTGTACGAGGGAGACTACTTTAATGTGGAAGATTACAACCGTATAAAAAACAATCTTAACCATCTAAATACTTTGGCACAGGTTCTTTATCCGAAGTTTTTAATAGTTGATATGGGTGGGGACAAGCAAGTAGGGGATTATTTTTATGCAGACGAAATAAATGTATTTGAAGATAATCTACGCACAATTAATGTGCATACGGTCAATCTAAATATCGGTAGCACACCTAGATATTTACCCGATGAGGGTATCATGACATTTTCAGACCTAAATAGGTTAGAGGGTGAAATATTACGTTTGTACAATATTTTACAAAACTCTTATGATAATAGACGACGCTTAAAGCTCAGATTTGAACAAAGAAAGGTGATAATCTAATGGCATTAAAAACAGATTATAAAGACGCAATTTATTCAGGAAACAAAAAGTACAATATGATTAGAAATGACGATGGCACAGTGTCGTTCGAGGATAAAACTATATACTATGACCTCGATGATACGTCCTTGTTTGGTGCGAATGATATTAATCATACAAACGAAACACTTAATCAAATTTTAGAAATGCATGAGAATGGAACGCTCTCGATAAATGTTGGGGGTCTCGATAACGCACCGGGTTCGGTTTACAAAGACGATACCCTAGTGATTCTCAGTTCGGGTGACAAATTATACCGAGGAACACTCGGCACACTTGCTAAATATCTTGCTAGAGTAACCCCAAGATTTGCCGAACCAACTGATGTATATTGGGGTAATGGGTCATGGACTTGCCCTGCTGATGGGTTTTTGGTTATAAAACTCACAAGCGGAAATAGTGGGAGTTATACATTGGTCTATATATCTGACAGTAAGAATGATATTAAGGGGTCTGTATATGGCGAGGGTTCTAGTGGAACATTCACAACAACGTTCCCTGTATATAAGGGTGTGACTTATAAAACTTTTTACGCATTTAATGTAAGCTCGATTGAGGCTATATATTCAAAATTAGGTCAGTAGGGGGCATTTGCATGACAGCAGTAGTTATTTCGATAACCGTTGGGATTTTAGCGATTATAAGCACGATAATAAGAGGATTTAATTGGTTAGCTAAAAAAATAGAATCCGACTACCAAAAATCTCTTGACAACAACAATGCCAAACATACTATTGAGGAAATCACTCGACAACTCAATGCTAATTCGGTGGGGACAAGGGCAATGCTCAGATTCAGACTACGGTCAGAAATGTTAGTGGCAATAGAACGAGGTTGGAAGTCGATTATAGAATTTGAAGATATAACCACAATGTTTGAGGCATACAAAGAACTAGATGGTAATGGTACTATGGATGACATCTATAGACAATATTGTGCTTTACAAATCAAAGACGTTAATACGCTCATCGAATGTGGGTGTTAGAAAAGAGGGGTAAATATGAATTTAAAACTTAGATTGAAGAACAAGATTACACTACTGGCTATAGTATCAACAGCTTTATCAATTGTGTACACATTTCTAGGCATGTTGGGAATCGTACCATCAATCACTCAAGAACAGTGGCACAACCTATTTGTGATAGTGATACAGCTACTCGTACTACTTGGTGTAGTTGTTGACCCAACAACAGAGGGTGTAAAGGATAGTGCACAAGCTATGGAATATATCGAACCAAGAAAGGATGACTCATCGGATGGGGAAGATACTGTAATCAAAGGTTTTAGGGGTTAGGAGAAATACTATGGCATATCAATTTATAGAGGACTTTGACAGTCCTAACTTTGGCAAATACTATGTCGGGGAGACTAATCAAAATCACCCTGAGTACATCTGTATTCACTGGTGGGGATACTATGGGCAAGCATTTATGACGCCAGTTAATTGGCTGTGCAATCCGAAGTCAGGTGCGTCGGCTCATCTAGTAGCTGAGGCTGGTAGAGTTGCTTGTATCGTTAGTTATCATAATGTGGCTTGGCACACTGGGGTAATGGAAGAAAACGCAAGGTCAATCGGTATTGAGTGTCGCCCTGAGTGTAGACCGGCAGACTTTGAGACGGTAGCAGAACTCATAGCTGATATATGGCGATTTTATGGTCGCAAATTGCCACTCAAAGGGCATAGAGACATCAAGCCGACACAGTGTCCGGGAGTATGGTATGACCGCCTAGACGAACTCTATCGCAGAGCAGAATACTACTACAACGGTGGAAATGCTCAGCCTGTGCCTGAAAAAAAGACTATTCCATCGGATGTCAAGATAACTAGGTATAACGGTGAGGATAGATACAAGACCGCCGACCTAATCGCTGAGTCACATCTAAAGCCTAACAAGGTGGTTGTTAGTGGTAAGACATTTGCCGATGGACTGAGTGCCGGCTATCTTGCATACACTAAAAACGCTAACCTAGTATATGACGAGTGCAAAGGCACAAATGGACTTGAGACAACTGTTGTGGGTGGCGATGTGAAAATCAACGGTACAGGAGTAAAAGTGCTGAGCGGTGATGATAGATACGCAACAAATCTTGAGGTACTCAAAGAGTGCATAAAAGGTGCTAAAAAGCTAATCATCACAAGCGGTAAAGATTGGGCAGACGGCGTGTCTGTATCAACAGTGCGTCACCCTGTTATGATGGTGGGAGACTATCTCGCAATCAAGCAAGCGGCTTTTTTGGATAAGCAGCCTGACTTAGAGTATATTATACTAGGTGGCGATAGCGTAGTGTCAAAGGATATTGAGCGACAGCTTGCTGACATCGGCAAGGTAACAAGGCTTGATGGATTAGATAGGTACGAGACATCAACAAAGATTGCCGAGCAGTTCTACCCACAGAGTGATACTGTGATTTTAGTTAATGCTTGGGCAGACGGACTTGTAGCAAGCAACATCGGAGATTATCCCGTGATATTGCTCAATAAGTACACCAATGAGTCAGCTAAGGCGTACATCAAAAAGCACGGAATAAAAAAGGCTTATGTACTAGGTGACATAAGCGATGATGTTCTTGCTGACATATTTAATTAGTAGTAAATCTTAGTTGATTTATATATCTCAAAAGGAAAATCCCACTAATTACTAGTGGGATTTACCTTTTTACTAAAAACACATATCCTATGTGAGTTGAGGTCACAAAATAGGGGTTCGGATATGCGTACTTTGGTATCGCCTAGGGGAGTCGAACCCCTGATTCAGCCGTGAGAGGGCTACGTCT
>ERZ773005.343-NODE-343-length-38242-cov-24.346139_pt1 | contig 38242 bp, 39 predicted proteins | sample MGYA00580666_ERZ773005 | MGnify/ENA primary metagenome ERZ773005 (study PRJEB29015, sample SAMEA2737999) | human oral metagenome | biome: human oral; feature: human-associated habitat; material: dental | place: China | collected 2061 ...
GTGCGAGGCGTGCGAATACAGCTATTTTGTCAATCAAGCGCCGACGGCTGGGTTGGTGATTTTTGACGAGGCGGGACGGGTCATGTTGGCGAAGCGCAAGTTCGAGCCGTACAAGGGCACCTGGCAGTCGGTCGGTGGTTTTGTGGGTCTGGACGAATCACTTGAAGATGCCGCCTTACGCGAAGCGAAGGAGGAACTAGACGTGACAGTGCGCGTCGAAGATTTCCTTGGCAGCTTTCCTGAAGTCTATGAATTTGGCGGAGTAGCAGTACCGTTTTTGGCGATTTATTTCGTAGCGAAAATTGTTGACGGCGAGCCACAGCCCAGCGACGACGTCGCAGAAATTGGCTATTTTACGCGCGAAGAACTGGCGGAGTTAGACATAACTTACCCGGATTTGCGCAGGCTTTTGATGGATTATATGCGGTAAAGTTTAGTAAAATCTTTGAGAGAAAACAAACCTCAACCCCTCACCTCCTCAAGAAATATTTTCTTATCAAAGCCGCCGCGTTTTTGCGCTTTGTCTAGGCGAATTTGCTCCAATTGCTCGGGCGTGCAGCCGTGAAGCTTCGCCAGTGCGTACACCACCTCTATGATGTCCGCCAGCTCGTCGGTGTTCCTGTCTTTTTTATATTCCTCGACTTCCTCGAAAAGTTTTTTAGTGAGCTCTTCAGCGTATTCATCGTCCTCGAGTATTTTGTGGGTCGATTGCTGCCCGTTTGCTTCGATGATTTCTAAAATTTTATCGCGAACTAATTTGTTGTATGTCGGCATAATTTACCTCTTGGTTTTTGCCAGCCACTCGGCTAATTCACACCAAACTGGTGCGGCGAGTTCGTCTTTTTCGGCGTCGAGCATTTCGGCGGCGGTTTTGCCGGTTTGGGCGACTTCGAAATATAAATCGTAGCCTGCGCTGTTATCGCCGCGCGGCGCGCTCGTTAGTTTGCCGTGAACTTTCGAGGTAAAAATTTGCGGCGTTTGCCCGTCGAAATAAACCACCGTGCGAATGACGTACTTGGTGTAAACGCCGGGAAACCCGCCGAGCGACTCGACAAACAAGCCGGAATCCATCACCACCAGCGGCTGCCGGAGCAGCTCGTAATATTTGCGCGCTTTGTCGATGGCGACCTCTGCTTGGTCATCGGACTGAATTTCGGGCACATCAGGCAGATTTTTGTCGAGCGCCACCAACTCTAGGTCGTAGCCAGCAAGCGCGTGGTTGGCGCCAGCTAGTTTGTATAGGTTGGTGGTGGCGTAGATTAGTTTCATGATAAATTACCTATTTACTTTTAATATTTCACTTACGCAATCCTCAATCAACGCCAGAAAACGCTGCTAAACCTGCCCTATCCATACCTACATCTTACCATCTTTTAGCGAACGATGCGCGACGAAGGGGCTAATTCCGTCATCGACGCTGCTTAATGTATTCGATAATTTCTGCATAGTTTTCGGGGTTGTGGTGGTAGTTCAAAAAATCGTGCGGGTCTATAAAAGCACGCTCCGACACCTCGTGCTCTTTCGCAAAATCATTTTCGATATTTTTAATATCGCCGAGGAATAATAGTTGGTAAGCGATATTTGGATACGCGTCATTTTCGGAAGTATTCCTCAACTTTTCTGCGCAACGTTAGCCATGAGTCAATGAATTTCAGCGTTCGTTTGGAAATTGATTTCATAGCCTGCTTGTACCTCCTCAGATATTACGCTTCTTGCGGCCACCATTTCAGCACAAAATCCCGGTAGCCTGGCGCAATTTTGTCAGTAGCTTCGACTTCTGTTCGCGTCAGCCAAACTATACGTTCCTCGCCGCCATCACACGCCCGGTCTGGCAGTTCAACGCTACTGTCAACTGTAGCCGTATAACTAAGAATAATTTTATGATCTTTGACGGTATTGTCCTGCGGGTAGCGCACATAAAAGTCCGCTGGAGTAGCGTCAACCGCGATACCCAGCTCCTCGCGCAGCTCCCGCTCTAATGCCACGTCAGGCGTTTCGCCGGCATCAATATGCCCGCCCGGCAAGCCAAAGCCATCATCATGCGGATAATACATCAGTAGTACACACTTGCCGTCGCTGCTATACAGCGCTACTTTTACGCTAACTTCGTGTCGATCATACATTGCGCTCATAACCCCAATTCCTTTAGCTGCGCTGGATCAACCGTTGACGGCGAGTCCATCATCACGTCGACACCCGAGCCGTTCTTTGGAAAGGCTAAAGTCTCGCGAACATTTGTTTCGTCGATGAGCTCCATGAGGATGCGGTCAACGCCAAAGGCACAGCCAGCGTGTGGCGGTGCGCCGTATTTGAGGGCGTTTAGCATGGCGCCAAATTTTTCTTCGACGTAGCTTTCACTAAAGCCGAGCAGGTCGAATACTTTGTACAGCACCGCTGGGCTGTGGTTACGTACACCGCCGGAACAAATTTCGTAGCCGTTCATCACCATGTCGAATTGGTCGGCGACGATGGCGAGTTTGTCAGCGTCAGTCGTCGCTGACTCCAACGCCTGCAACCCGCCCTTTGGCATGCTAAATGGATTATGTCCAAAATCAAGCTTCTTGCCGTGGTCATCCCATTCATAAAACGGAAAATCGATAATCCAGGCAAAGGCCACCACGCTCGGGTCTTTCAAGTTGAAATGGGCAGCAAATTCGTTACGCAGGCGACCAAGCACGGCATTGACGACTGGGCGAGTATCGGCGCCAAAAACAATGAGATCACCAGATTCAGCATCCAATATACTCGCAGTTTGCACCATTTCATCTCGAGTAAGAAACTTAATAATTGGAGAGGATAGAGCCTCTATAAAATCCGACTTTACCCCATCGTCACTATTTAGATTAATCTTAACTCCCGCTGTATATGAGCCGTTTTCACCAACTTTTATATATGGTAGTCCACCAGCCCCCTCAGACTGTGCAATCTTTGTAAATTCGTCCATTTGCTTACGGCTGAGACTAGCGCCATTTTTGACGCAGATCGCCTTGATACACTCAGCGTTTTTAAACACGCCAAATTCAGTTTCGGTAAATACGTCTGTCAATTCAATCAGCTCCATGCCAAAGCGCAGGTCTGGCTTGTCCGAGCCGTACGTCTCCATAGCGTCGCGGTAGGAAATGCGCGGAATTGGACTGCCGTCACCAACCGCGAGACCACTCAAATCCAGCAATTCCTTCCCCGCAAAATCGGTCGCTAATTGCCGCATCAAGGGTTCGACCTCATGGCGCACTTCCTCGCCATCTTCAACAAAACTCATTTCGCAATCCAGCTGGTAAAATTCGCCGTACAAGCGGTCGGCTCGCGGGTCTTCATCGCGAAAACAGGCCGCTAATTGATAATAGCGCGGCACGCCGCCGACCATTAGTAATTGCTTAAATTGCTGCGGCGCTTGCGGCAAAGCATAAAATTTGCCTTCATGCAGGCGCGATGGAATCAAAAAATCGCGCGCGCCTTCGGGGCTAGAATTCGCCAAAATCGGCGTTTGTACTTCCAGAAATTCGCGTTCGTCCATGTACTGGTGAATGAGCCTGTACATCTCAGCTCGTTTTTTTAGCATCGTCTGAACTTTGCCGCGGCGCAAATCAAGAAAACGGTACTTCAAACGCAGCTCTTCGCCGGCTTGGTTATCGTCAGCAAACGGTTGAATCGGTAATGTCTCCGCGCGATTCAAAATCCTCAGTTCGTCGACGACCAATTCGACGCCTCCTGTCGGAATTTTATCATTGCGTAGTTGTTCGTCGCGTTCACGCACCATACCGCTCGCAGAAATCACGAATTCATCGCGCAGCTCTTCCGCCAACGCAAATGCCTGCGGCCGGTCGGGGTTAAACACTAATTGCAGCAACCCCGTATGATCGCGCAAGTCAATAAAAATTAGCCCGCCATGATCGCGCCGCGAATGCACCCAACCGGCAACCGTCGCACGTTCACCGATTGCTTGGGTAGAATTAAGAGTAAGCGTTCGTTTCATATCTCTGTTATTGTACGCGAAACGAGCATAAATTTCCAGCTGCCGTTATGTTCATGGCATTTGCGCGCCAAGTACTGTACAATAAGCGTAAGAAGTATGAGAATTTTAAATCACACCGTCGTGAAAATTTTGAAGCGCTACCGCATCGCAACCGATGAGCAGCTGCAGCCATTGCTCGACGAAGCGGAGCGTTCGGGGCGCTCGCTGCAAGACGTTGTGCTTGACGCGAAATTAGTGTCCGAAACCGAACTCACTAAACTATTCGCCGATTACACTGATATTCCGTACGTCGAAATCGACCCGCGCGACATTCCGAGCGAAGTACTCAACCGGATTCCCGAGCGAATCGCGCGGCAATACAACGCCGTTATTTTCCAGGTTGATGAAGACGGTTTGGTGCATTTGGCGATGGACGACCCCGACGACGTGCAGGCGACCAATTTCATCGAAAAGCAAGTCGGCGGCAATATTCGCATCTACATCGCGTCGCACGATAATATTTTGCAATGTTTAGAAAATTACCGCGGCGACGTCAATCAAGAGCTCAACGAAGTAATCGACGTCCAGCGCGAAGACGACGGCTCAGATCAGCAAGTATCCGAAGCCGATGTCGCCGAAGACTCGCCGATCGCGCAGACCGTTAATCTGCTGCTTGAATATGCTATTCGTTCGCAGGCATCAGACATTCACATTGAGCCGCGCGAAAATTTCGTGCAGGTGCGCTATCGTATCGATGGCGTGTTAAAGGAAGTCAACCAACTGCCGCGCAACGTGCTCGGCGCGCTTGTCAGCCGCATAAAGATATTATCGAACCTCAAAATTGATGAACGCCGCGTACCGCAGGATGGGCGCTTCAAGATCAAAGTCGCCGGCAAACAGTACGCGCTGCGCGTTAGCACCCTGCCGATTGCCGACGGCGAAAAAGTCGTCATGCGTGTACTAGACGAATCAAACCAAGCAATTAGTCTAGAGCAACTCGGCTATTGGGGGCGCTCGCTGGCAATTATCAACAGCGCTATCGCCGAGCCAAACGGCATGATTCTCGTCACTGGTCCGACCGGTAGCGGTAAGTCAACCAGCTTGTTCAGCGTACTAAATATGCTCAATACGCCTGATGTAAATATCTCAACGATAGAAGATCCAGTCGAGTACAAAATTCCCGGCGTCAACCAAACGCAGACCAACGCCAAAGCGGGTATGACGTTCGCAAGCGGACTGCGCGCCCTGCTCCGCCAAGACCCTAACATCATCATGGTCGGCGAGATTCGCGACGGCGAAACAGCAAACCTCGGCGTACAAGCAGCACTTACCGGACACTTAGTATTTTCGACGCTTCACACCAACAACGCCGCAACCTGTCTGCCGCGCTTACTTGACATGGGAATTGAGCCGTTTTTAATCGCAAGCACCGTCAAAGCAGTTGTTGGGCAGCGGCTAGTACGGCGATTATGCATGAACTGCCGACAAGCATATGCGCCTGAGCAAAACGAAATTAATGAAATCGTGAAATTATTTAACCTCAAACCAGGGCAAACGTTCGCCTACATTCACGAACTTGAGCTGCAGGCTATCCAGCAAAAAGTCGGCGGCGACACGCCGCTCGGCACAAGCGAACAAACCATCATGCAGCTGTGGCGCGCTAATCCTGAGGGCTGCGACGAATGCGGACATACCGGATTCAAGGGGCGCGTCGGTATTTACGAAGTGCTCGACATGAGCCGCGAAATTCAAACAATGATTACAAAAAATGCGACAAGCGATGAGATTCAAGACCAAGCAATTAGCGAAGGCATGATCACAATGCAGGCAGACGGTTTAGTAAAAACATTGCGCGGCAATACAACGCTCGACGAAGTGCTGCGCGTCACGAGGGAGTCGTAAATGGCAAAATTTACGTATGTCGCCACCAACGCACGAAATGCAAGCGTGCGCGGTTCAGTCGAAGCGACCGACCGCGCCGCAGCGATTGAGATATTGACGAAACAAGGCTTGTCACCGCTTGATATTAGCCAGCAAAAAGAGGGTGCGGCGCGCGGATTTAGCGCATTCGGTGGCAAAAAAGTCAAAAATGACGACATCGTCATGTTCACGCGGCAGCTAAGCGCGATGATTTCCGCCGGCGTTCCATTGCTACGCGGCTTATCGTCGCAATATAAGCATACCGACAGCGAAGCGCTCAAAACGGTACTCGGCGGCGTTATCAAAGACGTCGAAAGCGGCGCGCCTCTCGCCGATGCGCTCGCGAAATACCCAGCAGTCTTTAACGACGTCTACGTCAACATGGTGCGCGCTGGCGAGGCAGGCGGTATTCTCGACGACATTTTGAAACGCCTTGCCTTGCAGCAAGAAAAAAATGCTAGCATGCGCAAGAAAATCAAAAGCGCAATGACATATCCAATTGTTCTGCTCGTCATTGCAATTACCGCGTTCCTGGGCATGATGATTTTCGTCATTCCGCAAATCGGTAAAATGATGCAGGATCTAGGAGGTCCCGATCAGCAGCTGCCAGCGATTACGCAAGTAATGCTCGCTATCAGCGACGTCATGGTGAAATACGGGCTGTTTATCTTACCAGTCGTTATCGCCGGGGTTGTGTTTTTACTGCGCTGGCTCAAAACACCAAAAGGCCGCCATATTTTTCACCGCGTCGTGCTAAAAATTCCTGCTGTCGGCGGCATCGTTAAAAAGGTCGCCGTCGCACGGTTTGCGCGCACATTTTCAGCACTCATGGGGTCAGGCGCCGCCGTACTGGAAGCGCTTGAAGTCACGGCGCGCGCTGTCGGCAACGTCGTATACGAGGACATGCTGCGCGATGCCGCTAAACAAGTCGAGAACGGCAAACAATTATCAACCGTCATTGAAAAAAGCGACTTGTTCCCGCCGATTGTCGCACAAATGCTCTCTGTCGGCGAAGAAACCGGCCAGACCGACGTCGTACTTGTCAAAGTTGCTGATTTTTACGAAGAAGAAGTCGACGTCGCGATTGACGGCATCAGTTCAATCATCGAGCCGGTCATGATCGTTATTATGGGCGGCGTAATCGGACTTGTCGCCGTCAGCGTCATGGCGCCGATCGCCGGACTGGCATCAAGCGTGAAAAGTTAAAAAATCATACCGCTTATGCTATACTAGATCAAAAGAGCAGATAACCGAATATGCCACATTTATTTTATAAAAATAAACCGCTGATCGGTCTGGATGTGAGCCAGACTGGTATTAAAGTAATGTCGATCAACCAAAAACGGTCGCTTATTCAAGGCTACGGCTCGCTTGATCTTGATCCCGCCAAAACACAAACGTCGCTAGACGACGAGAATGATAATTATCTGCTTGACAACCTGCGTTCGTTGCTTGAGCAAAATATTGTCGGCACCGTGTCGTCAGATCATGTCGTCGTCGGCATTCCAACAAGCCGTACGTTTTCGCGCGCTTTCAGCGTGCCGGCAAACGACGAGTCGCATATCAAAGGCGCAGTGCAAGTCGAAGTTGAACGCTATATTCCGATGCCCGCCGATTCGCTTTACATTGATTACCAAATTGTCAAAAAAACCAAAGAAAAAATTATCGTCGTGCTCGCTGCCGCACAGAAATCAGTTGTTGATAGCGTACTAAAAACCGTACGCGACGCTGGGCTGTTGCCGGTCGCAATTGAACCAAGTATCAACGCAACTGCACGCGTTCTCACTTCGACCGAAGAAGGACACTTAGCGACGCTCATCGTTGATATCGGTACGACCAGCACCGACATCGCCGTGCTTGACGAAGGTGCGATTCGTATCACCGGATCGGCAAGCGTTGGCGGCAACTCGTTCACGCTTGATATCTCATCGAAGCTTGGTATTTCGCTCGAAAAAGCTCATCAGTACAAAGTCTTGAACGGTTTATCGTCCGGTCCGCAGCGCGAGAAAATCGAAACCGCGCTGACGCCCAGCCTCAAGAAAATCGCCAATGAAATGCGCAAGGTGATCCGCTACTATAGCGAGCGCCTCGTCGACGAGCGCACGATTGAGCAAATCGTCATCGTCGGCGGCGGTGCAAACGTACCTGGTATCGGCGATTTCTTTACAAACGAACTTGTCATGCCGGCGCGCGTCGCTAGCCCGTGGCAGAACTTCGATTTCGGTAATTTGCAAAAGCCAAACCGCCAGTTCCGCCCGCGCTACATCGCAGTCGCCGGACTTGCTAGCGTATCGCCCGCGGAGGTGTGGGGATGATTAATTTACTGCCGCCTAACGATCGCCGCCAGCTCGCGGCAGCGCGGACGAACACGCTGCTTGTGCGCTACGTCGTCATTTTGCCGATTCTAATCATCGCAATGCTCGCCGAGATGGGCGCCGTGTACTTTTTCATGAACTCTATACAAACGAACAACCGGCGTATCATCGCCGAGAATGAAGCGCAAGCAGCACGCTACGCCGATGTTAAGAAGAAAGGTAGCGAGTACAAAAAGAACCTGCTCGTCGCAAAATCAATTCTCGATACGCAATTCCCATACACCGCAGTCCTGACCGCTATCGCGCAGGCGCTGCCTGAAGGCGCATCGATTGAGCAAATTGCTATTGATGCGCAAAAGCTCAACACGCCAAGCGAAATCAAAATGCGCGTGCAATCGTACCAACAAGCCGTCGACGTCAAAAATATTTTGCAAAAAATCAAAGTTAATTCAAAATTACTCTTTTCCGACGCAAAAATCCAAGTTGCAAATTACGGCGATTACTACGAGGCAACGTACAACGTCACGTTTTCAAAGGAGATTTTACCGTGAAATCGAAACAGCGTACCCTGACGCCATCCATTGCGAGAGCTATTCTAGCAGGCGCATTGTTGTTAATGACTGCTACCGGAATTGGCATATTCGTATTTGGACAGCAGCAATTGAGCACCGTTGCTGAAGAAACGCGCAAATCGACGACCGACGCCGAATCGTCGTCAAACGAATTGCAAGCCTTGACGACGCTCAAAAACCGGCTCAAAGAACAGAATAAAGATGTTGAGCGCGCCGCAAAAATCGTTTCTATCACTAAAAATTACAGTTACCAGGATCAAGTCGTGCAGGATTTCGTCAACTATGCGAACGCGTCTGGCGTCGTTATCAAATCAATTGACTTTTCGGCGAACAACGCCAGCACAAGCGGCACAGCAAGCAGCTCAAGCAGCTCGACTAGCGCGGCAACAGCAGTCAAAGCGCCAAACGGCACGAAGTCAATCTCTGCAACAATCACGCTGAATACGCCTGTCGCATACGATAACCTGCGCGACTTCATCTATCGTATCGAAAAAAATTTGTTCCAGATGCAAATCAGCAATTTGACGCTATCGTCCAACAAAGGCACGGGCGGTGTCGTCGTCGATGCATTAACTGTAACCGCTTACGTGAGGTAATTGTATGGAAGTTTCTGTCGCATTCGCACTCGCCGCCAAAAAAATCGGGCAATTTATACACCGCTACCACGTGTTATTGTTCGCCGTGCTCGTTATCGGCGGATTATCGTTTGCAACCTTTTCGCTTTATCAACTCATCTCTCAGCCCGCCGAAGAAGCTACGCAGAGCACATCTGCCAGCTTCGACGCGAAAACAGCTGCGCGCCTGCGCAAACTTCACTCGTCCGACCAGCCTGCCGCACCAAACCTACCGCCAGGACGGACTAATCCGTTTTAGCCTTATGATTATCCTCGGATCAAACCTCAGCCACGCACCCGTCGTCAGCATTCAGACGAGCGGCGAAGTTGCCCGCACGGAGCGCGCAATTATTGATCCGGCCGACCTGCGCGTACTCGCCTACTCTGTGACGGGCGCATTGCTACCGAAAACGCCGCAGCTGATGCGTATCGCCGACGTGCGCGAGCTGAGCAGCATGGGATTTATTGTTGACTCAATTGATGAATTTATTGCGCCAGACGACGTCGTAAGTCTACAGAAGATTTACGATTTGCAATTTGACTTGCTCGGTATGCGCGTGATTGATCAACGACGGCATAAGCTGGGCAAAATCATCGACTTTACTATCGACACGAATACGTTTTTAGTGCAACAGCTTACCGTCAAGCGACCGCTGTTTCGCAGCCTAAACGACACGGAATTACTCGTGCACCGCTCGCAAATTATTGAGATCAACAACGACGAAATCGTCGTGCATAGCGAGACCAAGGCACCTGAGCCTGAATTGCACGAAGTAGTCGGCAGCTACGTCAATCCGTTCCGCAAGGCGAATCCCGCTAAGCAGCCGATCAATGAGAAAGAATAAAAATTGTCAGACTAAGAAGTTAAACGTCATTATTCTGCAGCGCTTGCTTGATGTCGTCGTAGTCGAAACCTTGCCGCGCCAAATACGCAGCAAGTTTTTGCTCGTCCGGATAACGGCGGCGTTTTTTGGCGATAATTTTAGTAAGCTCCTGCAAATCACTGCGATCCGATTCGGCAAGGACGCGGTAAATAAGCGCGCGGTTGATTCCTTTAGCGGCAAGCTCGCTTGATAATTTTCGCTTCGACGTTCCTTTTAAGGTATTGCGATTTTCAACCCACCAACGCGCAAATTCTTCATCGTCGACGTAGCCTTTTTCGCGCAGCCGCACCAAGACGCGGTTTGCCGTGGACTGATTGACGCCAGGATGCTCTTTTATTTGCCCAGTACACCGCGATTTGTAGCGCCGCGCCATCGTCTTTCGCTGTAGATAATCACGCACTTCGCGCACCGAATGCGGTCTGGCGAGGCAATACTCAAGCGCGCGCGCATACAATTTGCCAAACTGGCTTTCGGCTTCCAGCTCCGCCAATTCCGCCGCCGTGACGCACTGTCCGACTTTCACGCCTAGATCTGCTACCTGCGAAATGTCCAGGCTAAACCGGTATTTCCCGTCGACCGAAACATTCACGCGGTCAGGATTGCGGGTTTGAGTGGATAGTGCGGTGATTTTATGCGTTTTTGGCGGATCATGCTCCATAGTGTTTATTGTAGCATTTTGCCTAGTGACGAGCAGCATGTCAATTCGGCTATACGCGTATCCTCAACATCAAATGCCCAAAAGTACGACAGAAGCTTGACATAGTAACCATTTATTGATATATATATATTGGCTTCACGAGCCAATTAGAAGCTCACATTGAGCAGATTTTACAATTTGGTTACGATCTGAAACAGAGCAAACCTTTCCCTGGCTGCCAGAGAGTCGTTTGCCCTGTTTCAGATGAGCAGGCGTCAAGGCAACTACGATCAGAAAGAATACCATGATCTCTCGAAAGCTCATTGTCACAATTGTTGCCATGCTGCTGGCTGCTGTTTCGCTGGCAGCGTGTGCAAACGATTCGGAGACCGTCTCGCACAACCTCTCGCAGGACGCAGACAACTTCAAGGTGCACCGACGGGTTGTGTTTTTTAACGGAATTACCGATAAGTATCTCCTTTCAATTGAGGGGTACTGTTCAATCACCGATGAAGACAACCAGCTGGAGGTGACTTGTAAGACCGGTGAAGGTACGTATAAGAAACACTTCCTCGGGCTGTCAGATAATGTATCTTATTTCGTTGAACAGCTTGAACCGATCGAATCCGACCCGTACCACTACAAGGTGGTATTCAAGCCGGAGACCATCGTGCCAGACGTTGAGCTGCGCACTTCAGACGGCTAAGCCTGCACCAAATTCACAACTAAAACCCTAGGAAATCCCTAGGTTGCACAGGTAGCTCTAGCACCAGAATCTGGGGCTACCTGTGTATAAATTTCACAATAAAAATATTGCCATTATTTCTAGCAACATACTACTGGACATTCTAGTTCAACTGGATTATGCTAAAAACTATTCATTCTTAGAAGATATAGAAAACTCATGTCAAACTGGACTGATAAAGATTTTGAAACATACACTCAATCCGATTGGGAACTTATTAAATCAGTGAAGAAGCTTGCCGATAATAATCTTGACAATCATGCCGTCTTGGAATCTGCAAATGAAATAGCGCTAGCGATTTTCGGCATGCTGTGCGTGCGGCGGCACAAAAAGGGCGGCGAGGGCGCAGACGGACTTGGAATGGCGCTTCAAGAATATACCGGCACTGTCTTAGGGTACAGCAAGGGCAGCAAGAACGACGGCTGGGCGGACGAATACGCAAAACCGATTGACCAATTTATACGTTTCGGCAAAAAGAAATTCAACGAAAGATCGTAAGATAGCAAAGAATACACCGCGATAACCTCAGCGCATTCTTTGCTTTGTACCACGAAAATATACAACTAAGTACAGCCGGTTAGCTGTTCTCCTCCGCTTCCTTCACTTTCTCCCGCACTTTACCGTCAATCTCTGCTAGTGTATCCGGATGTTCTTTTAGATACTTTTTGGTCTGTTCGCGCCCCTGCCCAATTTTTGCATCATTGTAATCAAACCACGCGCCAGCTTTACCAACTACGCCGTATTGTACCGCCAGATCAAGCACATCACCAGTTTTTGAAATACCCTCATTATACATGATGTCAAATTCTGCCACGCGGAACGGCGGCGCGATTTTGTTCTTCACAATCTTCACGCGCGTACGGTTGCCGATGACGTTATCGCCCTCTTTGATTTGTCCAATCCGGCGAATATCTGCGCGCACCGACGCGTAAAATTTCAGTGCGTTACCGCCAGTCGTTGTCTCAGGATTGCCGAACATCACGCCAATTTTCATACGAATCTGGTTAATGAAAATTACCGTCGCTTTTGACTTGTTAATAATGCCAGTCAGTTTGCGCAGCGCTTGGCTCATCAGCCGCGCCTGTAATCCCATATGCGAATCGCCCATATCGCCATCAATTTCTGCCTGCGGTACAAGCGCTGCCACCGAATCCACAACAATAAGATCAACTGCGTTAGAACGCACTAACGTTTCGCAGATTTCTAGCGCCTGCTCGCCATTGTCTGGCTGCGACACGAGCAAATTGTTGGTATCGACGCCTAATTTTTTGGCATACGCCGGGTCGAGCGCGTGCTCTGCATCAATAAACGCTGCTGTACCGCCCTGTTTTTGCATTTCAGCAATAGCGTGAAGCGTCAGCGTAGTTTTACCACTTGATTCCGGACCGTAAATCTCAATAATCCGCCCCTTCGGGTAGCCGCCGCCGAGCGCAATATCTAAACTTAAACTGCCGCTCGGCAGCAACTCAACATCAACTTTCTTCGCTTCGCCGAGCCGCATGATTGAGCCGTCGCCAAACTGCTTAGTGATTTGATCCATCGCAAGCCCCAGCGCTTTTAGCTTGCCCTCGTCTGCCGTTGGTTTCTGTGTCGGTGTCTTTGCGTCGGTTTTCTTCGCCATGCTTCCCCCTCTCGTAGCCTCATTATACCCTAGACGCATATTTTTTGGTATAATACCAGATATGAAACGAAACGGGTTCACTGTTATTGAGCTGCTCGTTGTCATCGCTGTGCTTGGCGTTGGCTGCTGGCTTTTTTTTAGCGAAAAAATGAAACTAGATGCCGTCCAGCGCGACAATCAACGCAAGGTCGCTATCAACGCTATGTACTACAGCCTTGAAGAGTACTACTACGCTAAATTCGGCTATTACCCGCAAACGATCGACAGCAAAACGCTGCGCACCGTTGATCCGGAATTATTTACCGACCCGACTGGTATTAAATTAGGCAAAAGCGGCGCGGACTACAGTTACAATTCAACCGGCTGCTCCACCGACGGAAAGTGCACCGGCTACACGCTGCTCAGTACGATGGAGCGCGAAGGCGACTACCGTAAGCAAAACCGCGAGCACAAAAGCTAATCGTCGCCCTCGCCAACTGGACGGCCATTCTTAAACGCCTCGACAGCGTTATTCAGAATTGCGATTTCGTGCTTCGGATTCGCGACATAGTGAAAACGATACGTTGTTTCGTCACCCTCAGTGCTCAGCCGAATCGAGCCGTAATTAAATATCGTCTGCAGCGGTCCTTGCTGCGAATAGCTCGCATCCTCAATGTTTGCCAGACTTACCGTCTGCTCGCGCTTTGAGAAAAGGCTCATTTGGATTTCTTGAATCACGCTCTCATTCGTCAAAAAGAAATGGTTTTGCGTATACACCCACACCGCGATATAGCCGCCGATTGCAAATAATGTCATCACCATCGTGGCAATGACAATCACTTGATTGTATGCCGCAAGCGGCAGCCCGATACGCTTCGCCATGTCGGGGTAACAAAACATACATACCGCCGTCAGCGTAATGCCGGTAAGCGACAGTATTATTGGCGTCCACAATCCAATACTATGGCGCGTCACAGCGCTGATAACATATTCGTGCTGGCTTAAGTTCAACCAAGGAAAGCGCTCAACAGACTCTTGGTGTTTGCGGCGTGTTTCTTCGGAGATATGCACGGGAATCGGCTCAGTTGAACGCGCAACGTGCACGACTTGCTTGCCAGAATCGGTGACCTGCGTGTGCGCCGGCTCGACCGGCGCTGCGTACAGCGGCCGCCCCTCGGCGTCGTATGCTACTGGTTGCTGTCCGTTCGCTGCGTTGTCATCGCTCATCGCTCACCTCCTCGCCGTTAGTACTACCTATAGTATACTACAAATTCAAATGCTTGCGCGCCCGCGGCGTTACGCGCCGGCCGCGCGGTGTGCGTTCAATGAAGCCGATTTGCAGTAAATATGGCTCGTAGAAATCCTCAATCGTACTCGCTTCGTCGCCGGTCAGCGCTGCGATAGTAGTCAAGCCCACTGGATTATCGCCATAATTTTTAAGCATTGCACTCAGCAATTGCCGATCGGCGGGATCAAGTCCCAAATCATCCACTTCTAGCAGCTGCAACGCTTGCTGGGCTGTCGGCATATCAATGATACCGTCGCCGTTCACATCAGCGTAATCACGCACACGCCTAAGCAGCCGGTTAGCGATTCGTGGTGTCAAGCGCGCCCGAGTACTCAGCAGCTCCGCGGCTTTTTTGTCAATCGCCGTCGCTAAAATAGCAGCACTGCGGCGCACGATCTGTGCAATATCTGCCGGCGTATAAAACTCCAACCGGTAAATATGCCCAAACCGATCGCGCAAGGGAGCCGCCAGGCTACCCGTTCGCGTCGTCGCACCGATGACAGTAAAATGCGGCAAGTCCAGCCGCACGCTTCGCGCCGCCGGTCCTTTACCGATGACGATATCCAGCTTATAGTCCTCCATTGCCGAGTACAACACTTCCTCCACCGCCCGGCCCAACCGGTGAATTTCATCAATAAACAATATATCGCCGTCTGTTAAGTTCGTCAAAATAGACGCTAAGTCACCCGCTTTTTCGATCGCCGGTCCGCTCGTCACACGCAACCCAGCTTCCATTTCATGCGCAATGACACCCGCCATCGTTGTCTTGCCAAGACCTGGCGGTCCGTACAATAACACGTGGTCGATCGGCTCGCCGCGCTTCTTCGCCGCTTCAATCGCCAAGCGCAAGTTTCGCTTCAACCGCTCCTGCCCGACATACTCATCAAACGTCTGCGGACGCAAAGTTACTTCAATTTGCTGCTCCGCGCCGTCATCATCATGCGCGCTAGTATCAACGATTCGTTCAATTGCCATAGATACAGTATAGCATTATAGCGGCGGGGTATTGACTTTGGGCGGCAAGTATGATATATATATATTAACTTTTCGCAATCCTGCGAGAGGTGGAACATTACAAGAAGGAAGGAGGGCGCTATGCGCCCCATCGTCAAGACCACCGAGGGTGCCGACCCCGCCATTGAGATGGCGTGGAGTGATCCGAGCACCTCATCTGAGGTGTCTTTCGAGAGGTGTTTTGGCGACGCGCCGCGAGTGCGCGCCATCGTCGTTGATGGCCCGTACATCGACGACCTCCTCGTTCTCGCCCGCACGGGCGAGGAGGTCAATTTTGACATTGTCTGGTTTATTGACGGGCTTGATGAGCCCATTGAGAAGACCAGCTTTACCGCTCCCCTCAACAGCGTTGAGTGGAGCATCAAGCACAACCACACAGTCGTCCGGACTGACGACTGTGACTTTGTGTACTACCCTGAGAGAATCGGGGAGATTTTTCGACACGACGAAGGTATTGTTCCCGAGGCTCTCCAGAGCTACGGAGACTACCTCCCCGTCCCGCGGGACGGCAGGGACGACTGACTTAGTCTCGCGGCGCGGCACTCGCGCCTCATCGGCTGAGTGCCGCGCCGCCCTGGCAGCTAGCCGCCCTTCTACATCAGGCAATCTGAAGCAGAAGAGCACGGGCGCCGCGCCCCGATTCCGTTTGAGCGCTTTCGCTCCCGAACGTCGAGTCGGCTCGGTCTCCGAGCGCTAGCCTAGCGAACTCCGTTCGCCTCCTTTCTTCCGCTGCCGCTTGAGCTGCCCTTTCCTAGGGCCTCGCGGTCGCTATCAGAGCCGTTCACGGCTCTCCCGCCCGGGTTCACGCCCGGGCTTTTTCCATTTATTATTATTTTAGTGCCCGCGTCACGTTCAATACAAATGATATGGCGCGGAGATGGTAGACGTCAAGACAGTGCTCAAAACTGCCGAGTTCAAAAAAGTATGAAGATCCAAGAAGAGAACACTGCACCGGGAGTATAAAAGACAGGCAACCTATGCAGTTAAGCTCTTGCGGAATAGGATCTAGGCTTGTATAATGCATCATGCTGGAGATATACTTCAGTACACTCAGAGGATAGGAGATGCCATGAGTATTAAGGGGAAGCCTGTTAGTGCTGTGACTGCGACGGTTTTGGTCGCGTGCAGCCTGCTCATTCCATCTGTCGCCAATGCGAGTCAGGAATCGCTTGACCGCGGGGACTTTAGCATCGCTTGCCATCAGCAGCACGGCTGGAGCTAGTTTCCGCAGCATTTCGGTGGCGGAGCCTACGGATGGAAGTGCACTAACTTCTTCCACAAGAAAGCAGACATCAGCGTTCAGCGCTACTGTAGGTCGGCATACGGTGCCGATGCCAAGCTCCGCAACGCCGCCGATCCTTACGGCTGGTACTGCGCATAGCGCGGTACCACTCCCCCGTCCGAGTATCATACAACACGATACTCGGACGGGGCTTTTTACTATCCATTGTAAAACACGCTCGTCAATGTATAATAATAGACATGAGCAGCAATAAAAATCACACAAAAGTTAATTGGCAAACTATAACTATCACTGTCTTGGCGATTGCGTTAGCGGTAAATTCGTTTCTGTTATATGCATTTTATTGGTCGGTCGATCACTTTCTGACAAACCAGGTCGAAATCAACGCTTCTTCAGTGCGGCGCGATACAGAGCTGAAAAAGCGCATTGATGCACTTGAGAAGAGGTAATCCATCTAGGGCGCTTGGGGCTCAGGTGTAGAAACTTATAACACTATCGCTAAAGGTTATCCTCGCAACGCCCGCGTCACGCGCTCAGCTGTCGGTAGCGCCGGATCAACTCCTTCAAGCGCGCGCGTGGCGTCTGCTAGTGTGTAGCCGAGCGCCACGAGGGCTTCAAGGGCTTCGTCGGCGGTGTTAGATGAAGTTTGCGGCAATAAATCGGCGCGGTCGTATGCGGCCGGCACGCCAACTTTATCGCTCAAATCAACTACCACGCGCTCGGCGGTTTTTTTACCAACGCCGGCAGCTTTTTGAATGAAGGTGTGGTCGGCGTTAGCAATAGCGTTGCGAACAATTTCTGCCTCGCCCAAGCTCAAGATTGCGAGCGCCGCTTTCGGCCCGACGCCCTGTACGGTGATGAGCAGTTGAAATAGCTTTTTTGCCGCCAGCGATGAAAAGCCGAATAGCTCTTCTGCTTGTTCACGTACGTGGTGGTAGGTGTAGATTTTTGCCTCGCTGCCTACGCTGAAACGCTCAAAATCACCCGCTGCCACATACACTTCGTAGCCGACGCCGCCGGTATCAACGACAATACTATCATTAAACTTCTCTGCAACCGTTCCAAACACATGCGCTATCATTATCAACCGTCCTACGGATTAGTTGGCGTCGTATTGCCGCCCGGATTGCTCGGCGTCGTACTGCCGCCATTATTGTTTGCTCCGCCGCCGGTATTATCGTTGTCCGAATCATCGTCTTTCGCGACGCAGTTCGCGGTGTTGCGCGAATAGCGCGAAGCAGCTGCCTGTGTCTTTGGTATTGTGACAATTTTACCTGTTTGCGTATCGCAGACAGTGACGCGCTGGCTACTAGCGCAGTTTGCGGTGTCGCGCGAGTACTTTGTGCTATCGTATTCATTTGCGTCGATTGATACGACTTTGCCGGTTGATAGGTCGCAAACTTGCTCGACCGCCGCCTTACAGTTTGCTGTGTCTTTTGAATATTTCGACTCGCTAAATTCGTCTTCTTTGATCGACTCGACTTTGCCTGTCGCGAGATTACAGACACTTATGGTCGTCGGCTCGGCGTTACAGCTTTCGGTCGGCAGAGCGCCGCTCATGAAATATTCGTTGTAAGTGTTGCCGCCCGCTTTTGCTGCCAAGCCGCCGTTCTCGCGGCAAACAGCACGCTGTACAATACCGCTTGGCACATTAAATTTCACATCAGCCTTACCTTTCAATAGCGCCGACATCGTGCCTTTGAAGATCGGGCCCGCCATATCGCTGCCGCCGCTGCGCATCACCGTGTTGTCGTTATTGCCGACCCACACACCGACGACGTACTGCGGGTTGTAGCCGATTGCCCAGGCGTCGCGGTTATCATTTGTCGTGCCGGTTTTAACTGCTACCGTACGATTGCCCGGCACTGTAATCGACGAGCCGAAAATCCGGGCGCGCGTTGCAGCGTCGCTTAAGACATTTGAAATCAAGTATGCGCCCTGCTGGCTAATCGCCTGCCGCCCTTTATGCTCGCGTGCAAAGATTTGCTTGCCGAATTTATTGTTAATTTCCGACACCATTGTCACATCGTACTGCTGCCCGTTGTTTGCAAACGCTGCGTACGCATTCGCCATTTCGACCAGCGGAATTTCCGCTGAACCAAGCGCCAGCGACAAACCATAGCCGCTCGTGTTGTCGCTCAGCGTGGTGATGCCAAGTTTTTTAGCAGCGCTAATTGACTTCGAAATGCCATACTTTTGCATGACCTCCACGCTCGGAATATTGAGCGACCAGTTGAGCGCCTGGCGCACCGACGCTTTACCACGGCTCGTTTCGCGGCGATCGGCATCACGCGGGACGTACCCGCCGCCGAAATCCTTCACTTTGTCGTCAAATACGGTTGCGGGCGTTATCGTGCCGTCAGCGAGGGCATTTGCGTAATAAATCGGCTTAAAACTTGACCCTGTCTGGCGCGCTGTCGTCACCATATTAACCTTTCCCCACTTTTCATTATTGTAGTCAGCACTGCCGACCAGAGCGCGGACTTCACCGTTCGTCGGGTCGACGATAATGCCGCTCGCATTGCTGCCGCCCATACGGTTAATGTATTTCATCTGCGCGGCGATATTGCCTGTTAACGTTTGCTGCGCCGATGCGTCGAGCGTCGTCTTCACCTGATAGCCCGAGCGCATGACTTTTTCATAACCGTACTTTTTACTCAGTTGGCTAATTACCATTTCCGCGAAATGCGGCGCAATCGACGTTTCGTTTTTCTTCGCGCCTGCGCCATACGCAAGCTCTTGCGTAGCGGCGGCATTTTTCTGATCCTCGGTAATGAAGCCGTTTTTCACCATGCGCGACAGCACGGTATTTTGGCGTTCTTTCGCGTAATTTTTATTGCCGCTAATCGGCGAATACGCGGTCGGTGCCGGCAGCAGCCCGACGAGCATCGCGCTCTGCGCTACATCAAGCTTATCCGGCGTCGTATTAAAATACGCTTTCGCAGCCTCTTCGACGCCGAACGCATTCTCGCCGAAATACACCGAGTTCAAATACATCGCCAAAATCTGATCTTTCGAGTAATTTTGCTCTACGGCAATCGCCATAAAAAGTTCTTGGTATTTGCGGAAATAACTATGCTCGTCGCTCAGCAGAGTATTTTTCACAAGCTGCTGTGTCAGTGTCGAGCCGCCGCCCGTCCGCGTCACCAGTGCGCGCAAAATACTCAGCGGATTAAAACCGCCGTGCTTATAAAAATCCTTATCCTCGCTGGCAATCAGCGCTTTTTTCATACTGTCAGAAATATTCGCGAGCGCCACATCGCTGCGGTGTTCCGCCCGTCCTACGCTATAAAATGCTTTACCGTTCGTATCTTGCAGCACAATGCCGGTGTTGTTGCGGTTCATTAGCCGCTCTGGGTCTTTTATGTCGTTCGCAAGCATAATGTAGGTGACAACCGGCACGATAATCAAAAACGCAAGAATCGGCAGTACGATAAACAACGCTTTTTTCTTCGCCGGCAGCCCGCGCCACCACGTCACAAACTCGCCAAGCTTGCCTGGCGGTGTCCACTTTGGACGGCGGTGCGGCGACTTTTGCCGCCCTAAATTCGCATAGCGCCCCATGCGCGCCGGTTTCATTTTTGACTGCTTCTTTTTCAATAATAAACTATCCACTGTTTCATTATACCGCGTGTCCGCGCTGCATAAAAGCGTGCGTCAGCGCCGCAGCCAGCGCATCGGCGCAATCGTCTGGCTTCGGCACTTCTGTTAGTCCTAATTGCAATCGCACCATTTCCTGCACTTGCGGTTTTTTTGCCGCGCCATAGCCCGCGATCGATTTTTTGATTTCATTCGGCGTGTATTCGTAAATCTTAAGATTCGCCTGCTGTCCTGTGAGCGTCGCTACGCCGCGCGCCTCCGCTACGCTAATTGCTGTCGTAATATTTTTTGTAAAAAACAGCTTTTCGATCGCCATATGCTGCGGCTTTGTCTCGGCGATGATTTCCGTCAAACTACGGTAAATCTCCTCAAGCCGTTCCGGCAGCGGCGTATGCGCCGGCGTCGTCACCACGCCCGCCGTCACCAGTTTCACGCGCCCGCGCACGGCGTCGATCACGCCAAATCCGAGAATGCCCGTACCGGGATCAATACCAATAATACGCATGGTTGTTATTTTTGCCACGGCAAGCGTATGCGCCGGAATAATCGTGTAATTTCGCGCCGCCACTCCCAGCCGGCATAGCCCGAGCCTGCCGCCGTGATGCCGCCGACCGCCCACCACATCGCATAACTTGACGCAGCTGCCGTGTCTGACTCAACAGGGTACGATGTTAACTTTACGCTTTCTGATTTCTTCTTGCGGCAGCGGTTTGTCTCAGGATTGCGCTCCCAGCCGTCTTTGCACGGTTTCGGCGTTTTATCGGCGCTCGCGATTTTTTTGCAACGCCCAGTTTTCGGGTCGCGGAACTGATCGTCGCGGCATGGCTTAAGTACTTTTGCCGCTGCTGCCGCGATTGAACGGCAACGACCCGTTTCTTCGCTGCGGTATTGCCCGTCTTTACACGGCTTTACCGTTGCAACTTTCGCGTAATTTTTACAACGACCAGTTTCAGGATTGCGGTATTGCCACGGTTGGCAAGGCTGCAGCTCGCGCTCAACTGGCGTTTGTTTTTCTTTAACGCATTTTCCCGTCAGCTCGTTGCGAATTTTTCCGATAGGACACGGCAGCCACAATTCCGCGACATTGCCGCGCCCGGGCGTGAATGCATACGTCGCCGTCCAATCATCATCAACCAAACTCCACGACGTATTTTTTGGTAATTTTTCGTAGTAGATTTCGTCGACCGTTTCGCCGCTGCTATTCAATATTCGCACTGTGCCGGTCGTTTTGCCAAGCTTTAAGCCGGCTTCTTTTACGTTTACTGTCAAAAAATCATGCGCCACAAGCTCGCTGTCGCCAAATCCATATTGCTTTTTACTGCTGCTTGTCGTTAGCTTGCAGCCGTTTAGATTAGCTACTGTATCGCCCGCGTTATAGATTTCAATAAATTGATCGTCAAGGTTTGCGCCGATTTCGGTTAGTTTTATGTTAGCGCAAGTGTTAGGCGGCACTGCCGGTTCGTGCGGATTATCGGGTGGCGATGGATCGCTAGGCTGGTTCGGGTGCGGCGGATTAGGCAGCTCCGGCGCCGCACAGTTGATAAATTGTCCAAGTGAAAATTCATTTCCAGCAGTGAAATCATCCGCGTTATTATCACTATCGCGCACGATATTAGCGCCTATGCAGCGCTGCAAAACATTTTGCTTTTTTGAATCAATCTTTGCGGCAAATTTTTCAAACGCTGCCGCTTTATTCCATCCGATCAAGTCCGCCGCTCCGCCCGCTGCCGTCACGAGCCGCACTGAACCATTTGCAGCAAGCGAGCCGCTTTTATAACTGTCGTCAAATACTTCGCGGATTTCAGAGAGTGCTTCATTTTTACTGTGTCGCACCGCATAAAATTCTCCAGGCTTCAGTGCTGCATCGCCAAAATCTTTCAAAATCCGCGTCTGTTCGCGTATGCCGCCCGTAAAACCTTCTTTCAGGAATTGCAGCCGCCAACCTTTCAGATTTACCGCCTCGTTGCCCGCATTATACAATTCAACAAACTCTTCCGCGCCAGGACCAATTTTTACTTTCGAGATGAGAACCTTTGGCGGCGGGATTGTAGACGAATCAGCGGCAGCAGCTTGAGCCGATGGCGACGTCAACGCATCTGCTTGCGGTGCGGCAGTTTGCGCTACAGACGCAGAAGCTGCGGGCGCAGGAGAAGTTTCCGGCGCAGATGACGCAGCTGGCGGCGTTGCCGGCGGCTCAGATTCAATTGCCGCAACAGGTTGAGCTTGCGCGACCGAAGTTGTATCAGACTTCACAACCGCAGATTCGGCGGCTGTTTCCGGCTGCGCCGCTGCGTGTTCGGCTACTGAACTTTCCGTATTGTCAGGCGGCGCGTTAACCGCCAGTGCTGCTGGCGCAGGAAACACCAGTCCAGCAATCAGTATCATAAGTAGTCCGCGTCGCATTACATTCATGCTCATCTCCTTACTTACGCTTAATACGTAAAGTATACCAAAGCGTATTACGGCGCGCAAACTACTCGTCAATGTCAACTGTAATGTCGGCGTTTGTATGGACGTTCGTGACGTCGTCCAGCTCTTCAACTGCGTCGAGCACCTTCATCAGTTTGCGCGCAGTCTCAATATCATCAACCGGCACGTCGTTATTAGCGACATATTGCAATTCAGCATCTTCAACGTTCAGCCCGGCCTGTACGAGCGCTGCGCGAACTTTTGCTAAATCTTTCATGTCGGTGTAAACAGTCAGCCCGCCGCTTTCTTCAACCGCATCTTCCGCGCCGGCATCAAGCACTTGCAATAGCGCGTCCTCGCCGGTAGCCGCTACGCGAATCACGCCTTTGCGCGTAAACTGGAACATCACGCTGCCTGCGTCTGCCATTGTGCCGCCGTTTTTGGTCAATGCGGTACGGATTTCCGGATACGTGCGGTTTTTATTGTCGGTCGCCGCCTCAACAATAATACCGACGCCGCCTGGACCGTACGCCTCGTACGTCACTTCTTCAAGCGCTGCCGCATTTTTATCGTTCACGCGGTCAATCGCACGCTGGATGTTGGCATTTGGCATATTAGCGGCTTTTGCTTTTTCGATCGCCATTGCTAGCGCTGAGTTCGTCGCCGGATCGGTACCGCCGCGCGCCGCAATCGCGATCTGGTTACCGATTTTCGTGAAAATAGCGCCGCGCTTAGCATCAACAATCGCTTTCTGGCGATGCGTCGTCGCCCATTTGCTGTGTCCTGACATACCGACTCCTTTGTTTTAATTACATCACAATTTATTACGATTATAACAGATAGCAGCGCACTATTCTACTACCGACGCGTCGCGCAATCTGTAGCCGCTCGCGCGTTTCATATACCCCACTGCCGCGAGCAACACCGCATACCACGCCGCAGCGCCAACCCAGCCAACCTGCTGCGTGATTTGTGCCCACGGCTGTTCGGCGCACCAGTAGGTTGCCGCTATCATACACGACAGTACGAATTGCGCCGGATACCCCAATACTGCCGCCAAGCCGGGTGCAACCATCGCGCCAACGCCCGCGCCCGCCGCCAGCACCATTGTGAATGGGATAAACGGCACGATGAGTAAATTTGCAAGAAGCGAAATCACGCTAATTTGCCCGAATGCCGCCAGCAAAACAGGCGCGGTTACTAATTGCGCCGCCAACGTTTCCAGTAAAATTTGCCCGATCGCCGGCGCAGTCTGCCGACCGAAAAAGTACGCCGTCATAATCGGCGCAACGATGATAACGCCCGCAAACGCCGCAAAACTCAATTGCCAGCCGACATCTCCCCATGCGTAGCTCGGATTCCATAGCGTTGTTATTGCAAGCGCTATGCCGAGCAGTACGACCGGATGAAATTTACGACCGTAATACCACGCCCACAAACTTAACCCCGTCACGAGGCCGGCGCGCGTCATGCTCGGGCTGAGACCGGTCACCGCCATAAATCCACCAATCAACCCCACGCTTGCAAACATTGCCAAAAACTTTGATACTTTCGCAAACAAACGCCGCGCTAAGCGCACTAAAATCGTTAAATTATAGCCGCTCGCCACGATGATATGCGTCAGTCCGGCGATTTTCAGCGCTTCTAACAATTGCGGCGGCAGTTCGCTCTTTTTGCCCAGCAAAAAGCCGATACCGAGGCTTGCTTCTGGCTCGCGAATTGCCCGCCGCACCTGCGCCGCAAAACCATCGCGCAATTCTAGCGCCGGATCGCCGCCCGGCACGCGCTTAGTTTTGAGCACTGACGCCCGCGCCAGCGACGCTGCATAGTTACCAAACCCAGCGCGCAGCGTACCGCTAAGCTTCAACCGATCGCCGCGCTTGATATTACCCGGCTTCGCGATTGTCACCCAAATTTGCCCGGGCAGCGCCCGCTCGCCCAACGTTACGTCAATAATTTGCAAGCGTAAACCGCCGCCGGCCGCTATGTCGGCATCGTCTTTCACCGTGCCAGACAGCACTACTTGGCGGCCAATGAGTGGCTCGTATACTGCGAGCTGCGCTGATCGCCCGACCCGCGCACCAGCCCTACGCACGCGCCTGCCGCTACCGCCAGCACAATCATATACCGCTGCGGCGTTTTGATAATAACTGCGAAAATGGCGAGCGCCGCCAGCCCAGCGATCCACCCGGGAATATCTGCCCGAATCCACTGCGCCGCCGCGACGCCAATAACCGCACCGTAGCACAGCGCCGCGACATGCCACATCAAATGAATCCGCTCGCGCAGCCAATTCATACCCCGATAGTACCACAACTTGACTCACCCGCCGACAAGCAGTATAATACGAATCGTTCGGGTCCATAGCTCAGCTGGTTAGAGCACCTGCCTTTTAAGCAGGGTGTCGTGAGTTCAAGCCTCACTGGACCCTCCATACTTTTTGAAACATATCCACTTCGTAGAAGTGGGTTTTTATTATCACGCAATAAAAATTCTGCGAAACCGCAGCGTCTACGTTCGCTGCTTCGCTCTATTTCTTCTTTTTATCCGCCGCACTCGCATGCGGTTGGCGGCGAAAACTAATTTCTATGATCGCACAAATAATGCACGCTGTGATAATTGTATGGCGATACTGCATAATATACGTCGCGTACTGCCGACTTGCATCGTCCATCTCGACCGCAGCGCGAAATGCGCCGTACGTCAGCATAACCGCAAAAACTGCAAATACAAGCGCTCCCGTAACGCTATGCCACCGAGACGACGCGCGCCCCGCCCGCACCATCACGATGAGCGCCGGCAACAGCGTCAACACCGCCGCCACCACGCTTGTCAGCGGCGGTTTCGTCAAAACGAGCCCCGCTTGCGCCACGACCGGCGCTAAACTGCTCGCCCACGCATCCGCAAGCAATGCACCTGCCGCGAGCGCTAATGTCGGCACGCCTAAATTTCGCCGACTCAGCCATGCCACCACAAATAAAATCGCAAGATAGATTCCCAGAATGATGAGATAGGTCATATTGCTATTTTAGCATGAGCAGTACTATGCTTCAGACAAATCAATCATCACAAGACCAAGTTGGCGTATTAGCATTAAAAGACTACTGCGTTGTTTCATAAATTCCCGTCCATTCTTTTCCGCAGCATGCGCATTGCGCCAGCCGTTACGCTCCGACCTTGTCTTTCCTCGGCCGCCGCTTGGCGTTACGCTCAATGTATTCAATGATCGGTGTCGCCACGTCGCGCCCTGTAATTTTTTCAATGCCGAAGCCTGGGCTAGCATTTACCTCCAGCACCAGCGGTCCGCGCGCCGAACGCATGAAATCAACGCCGGCAACAGTCAGGTTCATCGCCCGCGCCGCTTTCACGCACATTTTACGCTCCTCATCGGTTAATTTAATTGCTGTACCGGCGCCGCCCTTGTGCAAGTTGCTGCGGAAATCATCATCCAAGCTCTGGCGCCGCATGCTCGCCACGACGCGGCTGCCGACAACAAACGCGCGAATATCCGTTCCCGCCGATTCCTTCACGAACTCTTGCAGCAATACGTTTGTGCCGTCTTCATTCGTAAGATAAAACGCCTGCAGCACCGATTTCGCCGCCTTCTTACTCTCCGCAAGCACGACGCCGTTGCCATGCGTGCCGCGCGCTAATTTGATAATCACTGGCGTGCCGCCAAGCTTCTCAAGCAAATCGTCAATATCGGTTGAGTTGCGGCTAAACACCGTTTTCGGGATTCCGACGCCCGCCCGAGCAAGCAGCTGCGTCGAGCGTAGTTTATCGCGGCTGCGCGTAATCGCGATAGAGCTAGAAATCGTCCATACGCCCTGCATTTCCATCTGGCGAACAATCGCTGTGCCGTAACGCGTCATATAGCTGGCGATGCGCGGAACCATTGCGTCGTAGCTGCTTAAGTCTTCGCCGCGGTAACTCACGACCGGATTATTTTGCTCAATTGAAGCGTAGCATTCTTTGTACTTGATGATACGCACTGTATGTCCGCGCGCTTTCGCAACTTCTCTGAGCCGCTTCGTCGAATAGTTTCCGGGGCCATTAGATAAGATAGCGATTTTCATCAGATAATATCTCCTCTCGGATTATTATGATAATATTTTTCAAAAAAGGCTTTCGGATCGCGTTTCAATTCTTGAATGAGATCATCCGATCTATTTTCCCGAATGAACCCCTTTGACACGTCTACCAGAAATTTCTTGTTCAATATCTTACAGCCAATCAGCGCCGGATATCTATTCTTCGACCGGTCAGCCAGCGTAAACGTGCCGCGGATTTTCTTACCGCCTAAAATTATCGTCAGATGCGTAAGAAATCTCACTTGCAAGTCGCCATGCGCGCTGCGCACCCTGCTCGCCTCAAAGTTTTTCGTCCGGTACACCGTACCGCTATAAAATTTTGATTCCGGCGCAAAAAGCGTAAATGAAAGCTCGCCGTCGCTGCTCATGGCAATATTTGACGCCCAAATTGACGACCGGTCCGCACCCGTATCAATTTTCACGCGGATACTGCGCGCACTTTCGCTCGGAATGACAATATGCGCTGTCCGCCCGATGATGACTTTTCCGCCCTTCATAGTGCTACTTTATAATTCTATTCGTTTTGTGTCAATTCAGTTACCGTGCCATTTCGTCTATATACGTTTTTTATGATTCGCACGCACGATCGCAAAAATCACAGCCGCTAGCACGAGCAGCCCGATCGTAATGTTTAAGAGCGCCTGAAACTCGCGCAGCATGTAGAGAATCGCCACTGTTACACCGACCGCGCCCCAGATTGATGTGAGCTTGTGCGCAGTCGCTACGCCCATAATAACGACCGCCGCGTGTTCAACGAGAAATAGTAATTGATACCAGCCGCCATCAATAAACGCGGCAGCCAATCCTGGAATCGTCACGAGACATAATAGCGTTACGAGATGGCACATGCTCTCTATTGGACGTTTGCACACATAATATCCAGCATACAATGCCGCCGCAACAAGCGCCCAAAGATGCGTATACACGAGCGCGTGCGTATCAGGGAGCGCTACGTATAGCAAACGCTGCGCACCAAGCATCGCGATAACAACGCCGCATTCCGCAAATCCCAGCTGCTTCATCTCATAGCTTTGTATGCCAAATACGACTCCGGCGCCAGCCAGAATCGCTGCCGCGCCCGCTACGATAGCTATGTCCGACGATAGTAATGCCAATAGCCCAGCCAAACTAGCCACCGTTAAGCTTGACACGAGCATTGCGTTCCACACTCGCCCGGTACCGCGCCACAAACGGTATAACCACCCTGCGCCGTAGAATACAATCAATCCAAACGCCGCAATAGCTACAAGCGTCCCGTTAAACGATACGCCGCACCATGCGCACAACAATGCCGCCAACACAACGCTCATCATATTGCCGGCATACAATAACGCGGCGCGGCGCGCAACATATACAAGCACATACATCGCCGCTACCGCTGCCAACCATCCCGCCGAGCGCATCAGATAATTTTGATCCGACAACAATGCAAAACTACCGAACGCTAATGCGCATGCCGCGCCAAACCGCCACCAGGTTTTTGTCTTGGCGGTAGCACGATTTGCCGCGCGCATCAGCACACTCACCGCCCCAAACCCTACAAACGGCAACCACGCCGCCAGTGCGCAAATTTCTACATACGATAAATTGCACGCGATACCGGCAAGCAGTATTTGTACGACAAGCACGATATGGAGTACATACATCATCACGACTTCCTTTTGGCGGTACGCCCCATGCGCGCCTATCGCTACGATCGGCAGCCACGCTAGCAGGCGCCATTCATTCGCCATACTCATCGCGAGCACCGCGAGACCAATAACTGCGCCATATCCGATCGCGGCGCATCGATACATCGCCGCGGTGCGCGAAACACGGTTGCGCCAGCGGAAATACTCCACTAACGCAATCGCCGTAGCGCTATGTCCGCCGCCAAGCGTTACGACAGTTTGCGCAGTATTAAAGCCGCACTTAGCGCAAAGCAGCCACCCCGCCGCCAACGTCGCGCCATGCGCGCACAATACCATCCAGCGCAGTTTTTCAACCGCGGCAATATAGTAAAACGCCGCCGCAAGGAGCACCCACCAGCCGACATACCACCATGAGACATCATGCCCCAGTGCGAGCTCATACATAGCCATGTAGAATACCGCAAACGATAACCATACGCTCGTCGACACGTAGACAAGCGCACCAGCGCTTGGCGTAAGCTGTTTCATTAATAAGCGCAGCGCGAGTACCGCTATAACACACGCCATGTAGATCGTGATGTATACATCGTACGATATATGTACGATATTATTCACAACAATCAATAGCGGTACTGTAATAATATATACCGCCGGCCACAACAGTCCGTAGCGACGCAATCGCGCCGCCGCGAACAAAGACAGCACCATAGCAAGCACTAATTCCACTAGCTGCGGTATCGCTTCTGGATGCGCCAGCGCGGCGTCGCTCCTCGATAAAGATGGAACCGACGCAAGCAACGGCGCGACGAACGCCGCCGTGAAAAAGCCAATCCATAGCATTGCCTCGTGAATTGACGCTCGTACACCGCCGACAGGCAAGTAGCGGAGCGACACAATCACATTAAGCAACGCCGCAAGTGCCACCGACAAGCTGATCGCAATATACGACGTGCCACTTACCCACGCCGCAGCAGTGCCCGCCGCCACCAGCGTGAGCAATCGCGCTGAAAATTCCGCATAATTGCGTACCGATTTATCCGACGCTGCTAGTGCTTGTGCAATATAGTAGAGCAACCCGGCAACGAGCACCACCGTATATTCTGAAACGCTTAGTGCTGCCGCCGAAACGGTCGCTGCGAAAAGTGCTAACGGCACCGCCACCAAGCTTGACGTATAGATTGGCTGCACGAACAATTTCGGCACGCCTGGAATCTTTGCGTAACTCAAGAGCGTCATCGCGCCGCCAAACGCAATCATCACGACGTAATACCACACCAATTGCGCATCAACCATCGCCGGCAACGACATTGATACCGTAAAGAGCGACAAGATAGAAATATACGATAAGAATTGATTTTTGAACGTAATGGCAGCGAACATGTACATTACCACACCGATAAGCGATGTAATAAACCAGCACAGGGCAGCATCATGCAACACGAGCGCGTACATCGTAATACCCGCCACCGGAATACTTGCAAGCGCCGTACCGACAAGCGCCAGCGCCGCTGGGCGAATCATCGGAATATGCTTTTGTAACACAAAACCCGCTGCGTACGATGCGACGATCAGCAGCCACACAAGCACCATACGCAGCCACGGTGCAAGTGCAAATGTCTGCGCCAACAAAATAATACCAGATACGAGCAACAAAACAGCAACATACAGCGCAATATTAATCGTTACATGCGATGACGGCTGCAGCAACGGAGCGCTACTGTGCGGCGGTGGGACAACATAACCTACTGAAGGCGGCGGCTGCACCGGCGCGGGTACAGCATGCTCTTTCGCTAGAGCAGGCTTATTCCGGGATGAAGCAACTGAATCTGATTCGTCCACGGGCGTATTACTACCACTCTCATCTGCCGTCGCAAATTTTTTGGCTGGTTCGGGCGTAACGGGCAATACGGCGACACTAGGCATTTTAGGCGAATGCGCCGCACCTTGCTCGGCCGCGCGCACGCCATCCCAATAGCCCTGGCGGTACGATGCGCTCATCGGGTCAACCGTACGCTTCGCCTGGCTGCTCTTTTGCGACAACAAAATAGCGAGAACAACTGTTGTGACAAAAAATAGAAATCCCATGCTGCCTCCTCTTTGCGGTTACTCTTAGTATAGCAAAACTGAGAGAAATACTAGTTAGATACTCTCATTTTCAGCGGCTTGCAATTTATTGCGATCCGCGTAACCCTACGAAAATATCCCGCGCCGCTTTGCGGCATCAAATTCTTCAAGCAGCTCGCGCTGTTTCTTTGTCAATTTCGTTGGCGTATCAACGATGACGCTGACGATGTGCGGTCCGCGGCGATCGCTCCGCAAATGCGGCACGCCGTGGCCGGACAGCTTGAAATCCGTACCCGACTGCGTACCGGCTGGTACCTTCATCGTGATAATACCGTCGACAGTCTCAACGTCAATCTCTGTTCCGAGTGCTGCATCAACCATCGAGATATGCTCTTCACTTAAAATCAGATCACCTTCGCGCGTGAATTTTTTATGCGCCCGCACGCGTACGTGCACATACAAATCGCCACGCACACCGCCGGCAACAGCCTCGCCGTGTTCGCGCAAACGAATCGTCGCGCCGTCGTCAATCCCAGCCGGAATCTTCACCGTAATGTCTTGCTCGCGCCGTTCAACGCCCGTGCCGTGGCAGCGCGTACACTCTTTTTCCGGGACTTTACCGCGCCCATGACAGGTTTCGCAGGTCACTGCTTGCTGGATCGGACCAAATATCGTGTTCATCACGCGGATTTGCTGCCCCGCACCCTTGCACGTCGGACATTCTTTTAGCTCAAAACCAGGCTCAACCGTCGTGCCGTGGCAGTGGCTGCACACATCATTAAGTGTTAGCGATAGCGTTACGTCTTTGCCGAAAATTGCCTCTTCAAAGCTCAATGTCACGCGCGTTTCGACATCGCGCCCGCGCGCCTCGCCTGCCGTCCGGCTACCGCCCGCGCCGCCAAAGAACTGGCTGAAAATATCGCCGAATGCACCGCCGCCGCCAAAGTCAAAATGAATATCTTGCCCGTTGAAATTAAAGCCTTCAAATGGATTGCCGCCGCTTGCGCCACCGCCAGCAGCGCCGCCAACGCCCGCATGCCCAAATTGATCGTAGCGCTGGCGTTTTTGCTTGTCTTTCAGTACCTCATAGGCTTCATTGATTTCTTTGAATTTCGCCTCATCGCCACCCGCCTTGTCTGGATGATACTTAACCGCCAACTTACGGAAAGCCTTTTTGATTTCGTCTTCGCTCGCGCCTTTACTAACGCCAAGCACTTCATAATAATCTCGTTTTGCCATAGCCTTTCGCTATTATAACGCACTGCTAGCACTCATACAAGTAGAGTGCTAATTCCTGTGCAAATCGCGATCAATTTCATCAGCAATTTCGTGTCCAATCGTCTCCTCAAGCAGATCTTCCACCGTCACGATACCAATAATTCGATCGTTCTGTTCAACCGGCACCAAGTGCGACCCAATCCGCCGGAATTTATGAAACATCGTATCAAGCGCTGTCCGCGCTCCAACCATACGTGTTTTATGGAGCGGAAAGCACCATAGCGGCACCGGATTATCATCAAAATCAATATTAATCATGTCTTTCGCGAGCAGCACACCGTGGCATGTTGTCAGCTTGTCGTCGAATACCGGAATGCGGCTATAGCCGCGCGCGATGATCTCGTTCACCATGCGCTCGTCGAGAATCGTATCAAGCGTCAGCCACTGCACCGCCTTGATCGGCGTCATAATCTCTTTCACGGTTTTTTCGCTTAATTGCAGCGTGCTTTGGATGATTTCGACTTCACCGCCATCAAGTTCGCTTTTGCTGCCGATTTTATGCTCACTGATCAGCAGGCCAAGCTCAGCACGCGTCAGCAATCGCCGGTGTTCAACGCCAACCAGATGGTCGAGCAGCAACGCCAGCGGTTTCGCCACCGGATAAACGACAATAATCATCACGCGGATCAGCGGTGCAAAGAACGCGCAGGTTTTCAGTGCAGATTTGATAAAAATCGCTTGCGGAAGCACTTCGCCGAACACTACCATGAGCAACGTTGTCGCAATGCCGGCAATCCAGCCGTTAAAATGATGCTCCAACAATAGCGAACTGCCCGACACCACTGCCATATTTGAAAACAAGATTGCCGCAAGCGACAAATGAGCGTCGCGCCGCAGAGGCAACACTTTTTGCGCCGCACGATTGCCAAGCTTTGCCTTGCGCCGCAGATCGCCGAGCGGCAACGACATCAGGCTGATATTCAGCCCGGAGCAAATCGCCGCCAACATCACGAGTACTGCAACTTGAATAAAAACAGAAACATACTGCATGTATTACGCCTTTAGTATACCATCAAACGTCGGTCGCTGCCGAACTTTTATTGTTGTGGCGCGGATTTTTTGCTGCAAAGGCGCGCAAATCGACAACGACATCATCTTCATCGACAATTTTACGCCCGAGCAGAGCTTCAATGACATCTTCAATCGTAACGACACCTGCCGTTTCGCGGTAATCATTCACGACAATGAACAAATGATGGCGCGTCTTGATAAACGCCGACAGAGCTTTTTCAAGTTTTTGATTTTGATTGATGCAATAAACTTTTCGCTCCATCGCCGTCTCTGCGCGATGCGAGCGCTTGTCTGTAAGCGTCAGTAAATCGCGGATATAGAGCACGCCGATAATATGATCAATATCGCCATCCATGACCGGAAAGCGGCTGTGCCCGGTCTTGTGCAGCTCGTCAAGTAAAAGCGGTCCAATTAGCTGGTCTTTTTTCACTGCATCAATCACGCCGCGCGGCGTCATGACTTCCTCGACCGTTTTATTGCCGAAATGGAGCGTGCTTTTGATAAGGCGTTTTTCGTCAGCGGTCAAAATCGCACCCGATTCTTTTACCAAATGCTCTAATTCCTGGCGCGAACTGAGCAGACTCGCTTCGGGCGGCGTCGCGACGCTCCGCAATAGTTTACCGACGCTCGGATAACGTTCGACGAACTGCAGTAACTTCGGCTCAAGCATCATATAATACCGGTCGGCGACGGCCGCTAGCATACCGTTATGCGCAATACGACCGTATCCGAGCGCTACAAATACCGCAATCAGCACGCCAGCCAGCCAGCCAAATGCCATAATTGCACACGGCACCGCGCAAACCAGCAACAGTGCTTCAACCGCTTTCTGCAGTGATAGTATATCATTGATGAGCAAGCTGCGCCGCAGTTCTTCTGCCGCCGACACGTCGCCCGTCGCCCGCCGGCGCTGCAATTCATACGACGATAATACGGTACGCCGCGGCGATATACTTGCTACCGCAACGAGCGCGAGAAACAGCGCGGCGAAAATCAAAACCCAAAGCGTCTGCATGCTTTCATTGTACCGCAGTATCGCTTGCTTGGCGAGGCTCGGCGCGCTATACTTTACAAAGAGAAACGAAGGAGGATTATGACAAAGCGAGCCTGGATTATTTTTGCCGCAATCTGCGTGGCGATTATCGGCGGATTGATTTATTTGTCGCGCAACAACAAAGTAAACGTGGCAAATGTCGACCCTACCGCTATACAAACCGCTGCTGCCGATAACGGTAATATCGCCGACCACACCTACGGCAATATGAAAAGCAAAGTGATTTTGTTTGAGTACGCCGATTTCCAATGCCCGGGCTGTAATTCAGCGCATCCGATCATCAAAAAAGTCGTCGAAAAATATAAAGGGCAAATCGGCTACGTCTTCCGTAATTATCCGCTGACGAATGCGCATCCGAATGCGCTTGCTGCCGCTGCCGCTGCCGAATCAGCTGGCGTAGAAGGCAAATATTGGGAAATGCACGATAAATTATTTGAGCAGCGCAGCAACTGGGTCGAACTAACGGGCGCAGCGCGCACGAATTATTTCGTGTCGCTCGCAGCAGAGCTTGGCATTAACAAAGATAAGTTTTCTGAGCATCTTGATAGCGCTTCAATCCGCAAAAAAATCGACTATGACCTCGCTGTCGGCGCGAAAGCCGGTGTCGGCGGAACGCCAGCGCTCTTTATCGGCAAAAAAGACGTCGGCAATCAAAAAGTTTCAAACGGTAAAATCATCTCGACAAGCAAGACCGACTCAAACGCTACATACGTCTGGGCAAACGCCGACGACTTCGAAAAATACGTCATCGTTCCTGCGCTCAAAGAGCACAGTATTGCACTACCACGCGAAAACTAGCTGCGCCGAAGAATCATGCATGCGAAAACACCCTGCAACCAGGGTGTTTTTTATACCGCTACCGCAATCAGTATACAATATACCGCTGCCACACCGCGGGCAATATATCCACCGCAATTCGCCTGCTGCGGCTAGGCGCAAACGATACAGCTATTGACATATTTTCTCCTATTAGTGCGTGCATTTGCACGATTCTGCTCGCCATGATTTTGCGCGCTCGACCTTTTGGCTATCATTACATATCACGCGCAGCTCGCGAACTCGAGCCATCATAACGCACCGCCTGCCGGCATGCAAGCATAAACGGATTACGCGCTAGCGTTTTTTCAAGAAATAATACCCCGTCGCAATCGCCGTGATGATACTCGCGGCGACAATAATCCAGAATGCCATCACGCCGTGCGTATCAAACGGGAAGTCGACATTCATGCCAAATAGCCCGGCAAGCATCGTCGGAATCGTTAGCGCGAGCGTCGCGACCGTCAAAATCCGCATCGTTTCGTTCAGGCGCGTATCCATGACGGCGCGGAAGCTATCGCGTACGTTTTGAATCGTGCGCAAGAGCGACTTGCACCGCGCGATTAGCTGTTCAATATCAACCGACAAATCTTCGACGATCCCCTGATCCTCTTCGCCGAGTTTAATGAGTTTATAGCGTGTATTTAGCGTGCGCTCCAGTGCAACATTCGTCGGAATCAACGCGTCTAAATAGTCGTTCAGTTTACGCTCAAACTCTACCAACGTAGCGATATCGCGCGAACGCAAAGTCGTCACATCGCCCGTAACAGCGCGCGTCTGGCGGTTAATCAGCGCCACGCGCGACTGGTACGATCGCAGCATCGCTTCAACCATCACCAAGAATAATTGTGTTTGCGACGGTGCTTGAATCCGCGTGCGGTCAACAAATGGCTGCCACACGCGCCCCATACGTTCACGGCTAAGCGTCACGACATGCTCGCCAAGCGCAAACATTATCGGCGTCGTAAAATCATTGAAATTATCATCGACGCCTGGCAACCGCGTGATGAAATACACCCAGCCGTCGCCCTGCTCAATCCGCGGTATTTCATGCGGGTCAAGCGCGTCGTTTACTAAATCATCATCCAACCCAAGCTGATGCAAATGGAACAAATCGTCCGCCGACGGATTTTCGCACCGCGTCCAAGCAGCGCGCTTAACGTCGTCGCAGCGCTCTAAAGCGCCGTCCATAAACTGGTAGTAGGTAAGCATACGTTTATTGTACCGCGTTTACGGACGATAACGCGAAAATTATGTATTTGACGTGCTGTTCGCCGGTTGTTGAGGATTCGTTTTTGGTGCCGTCTGGTTTGCGCCTTGATTTTGAGCCGGCGTGCTGCTTGTCGGCTGACTCGTCTGATTTGGCGGTTGTTGCGCTGACGAACCAGTCTGTGGTGGCGTCGAGCCAGAGCCTCCTGGCACACCGCCTTGCTGCGACGATCCGCCAGGCGCTATACCCTGCGAACCCGCTAGAGAACGGCTGCTACTTGACTGCATGCCAAGCATATACCCGATCACGCCAGTCAGAAGCGCCATTGAGACCGCTGCAACTACCAGACCCGTATTTACCACTGATTGCCGTGCTACAGCCGGCGCTTTCGGCGCAGTATTAAATCCATCTTCTATCTTCATTTATCCTCCTTCTCTTAGTTAGTAATGAAGGAAACTATAACGGCGGCGCGTTAAATCCAGCTTAAAAAACCTACGGCTTTGCGGCAAGCGGCAGGGAAATCGTAAACGTCGTTCCCTTGTCCTTGGCGCTTCGTACGGAAATCTTACCGCCGTGCGCTTGCACAATCCGCTGCGCAATCGGCAAACCTAATCCGTATCCGCTAGTTGTGCGTGATTCCTCAGCGCGATAAAACCGCGTAAAAATCTGCTCAACCGTTTTACTGTCCATACCAATTCCCTCATCGCGCACCGCGATCACCGCCTGGCGTCCTTTGCGCGTGCTTGATATATGAACCGTCGTGTCGTTGCCGCTGTATTTGATCGCATTATCAAGCAAAATCGTCACGAGCTGCTCTAGTTTCTGGCGGTCGCCGAGTAGCATCAGCTCTATCGTCTCATCCTCGACGGCGATGTTTTTTTCGACCGCTTGCGCCACCACCAAATTCATCGCTCGGTTCACGACCGCCTGCAATGACACTGGTGCTTTTGCTATAGTCGCATCGTCATCTTTCAACAACCCAAGCATAGAATTTGCTAATGTTTGCAAACGTGTCACATCGCTAACATTATCAGCAATGACGCGTTTCGCCTGCGCAAGCGTAAGCTTCGTATTGCGCGCCGCCACTTCATTTGCCGCCAGTAGCGCCGTCAGTGGCGTGCGCAATTCGTGGCTGGCATCGCTCACAAAGCGCGACTGCGCCGCCATATTTTCTTCAATCGGCTGCAACGTGTGCTGCGCCAGCAAATAACTCAATAGCGACGCCACAACAAGCATTATCAAGTTGACTATCACCAAATTGATCCGTAGCGATGCCATCGCGAAATCTTCGCGCTTCGACAAGTAGTCGCTCACGCTCAGAGACTCATCGTCGATTACAATTGGCGAGAATTTTGAGTCGGCATGCCGCTGCTCTGGACGGCGATGAAATTCCTGCGCCGAAAAATTATACAGCACAAAACTAAACACGATGCTCATCACCATAATAATAGCGAGATATGTACCCGCTAGACGCAGCACATCGCGGCGGCGCACATGCTTCATCTCATGCGCCGTCCTTGATCACATAGCCGAAACCGCGCACTGTTTGAATGAGCGGCTCGGATTGTTTGAATGGTTTATCTATTTTACCGCGTAAATAATTGATAAACACCTCAACGTTATTCGGCAAGATATCAGCGTCGAAATCCCACACGTGCGTCATGATATTTTGCTTGCTCATGATTTGGTTTTTATTGCGCATTAAATATTCCAAAATCGCAAATTCCTTGCTTGATAATTTCACCGGCTTGCCAGCACGCGTTACCGTCCGGTTCACCGTATCAAGCCTGACATCCTTGGCGGCTAGTACATTATCAAGTACCTCCTGCGGGCGGCGCAGCAGTGCGCGGATACGCGCTCCCAGCACATCAAAGCTAAACGGCTTTGCGAGATAGTCATCGGCGCCGCTATCAAGCCCTTGCACGATGTCGCGATTTTGATCTTTCGCAGTAAGCAAAATAATCGGCGTTGTGTCGCCGGCAGCACGCAGCTTTTTCGCCACTTCATAGCCATTCATTACCGGCATCATCACATCAAGTACGATCGCATCGTATTCATCGGCGCGCGCCGCATTGTAACCGTCCTCGCCGTCGTGCTCAACGTCAACCGCATAGCCGTCAAGCTCAAGCCCTTGTTTGATTGCCTCGGCGATTCGCACCTCATCGTCTACGACTAAAATCTTCATTATTCTACAGTATACCTTTCTCGGTAAAAATTTAGTAGGCTGGCGCCATCTCCGGCCACATATACCGAACGAGTTGGCGGCCGCGTTTGCTGGCTCGCACCCACAAATC
>ERZ773005.344-NODE-344-length-38214-cov-8.990094_pt1 | contig 38214 bp, 29 predicted proteins | sample MGYA00580666_ERZ773005 | MGnify/ENA primary metagenome ERZ773005 (study PRJEB29015, sample SAMEA2737999) | human oral metagenome | biome: human oral; feature: human-associated habitat; material: dental | place: China | collected 2061 ...
CTTTGTTCTCGAACTTCTCGCCAGGAAGAGGCGTGTAGGAGATCTTGGTCTGGAATCGCACCAGCAACCCCTTGGAAGCGGGGATATGACCCAATCCGAGCTTGAATGTCGTGCCGGTGGAAATGAACTGGGGGAGGTACTGGCTGGTGACGTTGGTCTGACCGACAAGTTTATAGCTCGTGCCCTGAAGCTGCCAGGTTCCTTCGAACACTTCGAGCGTGCCGGGAATGATAGACACGCCGGGAGTCAGGAGCGTGTCGTCGAGCACGGCATCCGTATATTCCTTGCCGTCCTGATTGATTTTGATCTGCCAGACGCCCTTGGTGGTATCGAAGGCATTCGCCCAGCCAGACTTGATGATGGGCAAGGCCGTTTCAACATGCACCGTGTAGTTGACGGAACCCGCCGGCACCGTCTCGCCGCTTACCACAGGATTCACCGGAAGAACGCCGGAGTGGGTGTGAACGTCGTTGTCGATCTGAGCATTCACCGAGAAGTCGCCCGAGATGTCGGACTTGCCTTCCGCATAGCTCGTATAGGTGAGGATGTACTTCGTGTTGGTAGGGTCGGTCTTGCCTCGGGCAATGATGTTGTCGCCGTCTTTGATCACGAAGTCGGTCGGAGCAGCGCTCCTGAACCCGGCCGGCAGCTCTATGGTAGTGGTATCGCCCTCGTGCACCGTGTGGTTGGGAAGAACGTAGTGGAAGTGGATCTTGAACGCCTGCCAAGGACCGACGTTCACCGGCGTGGTGCCGGTGGAGGTAGTCACGTGGGCGTTCGTGACGACATTCGGAAGCTCGACGCCAGGAGACCTCAGGGACGCGACTTGGGCGATATCCGAGATCACGGAATCGGCAGCGTCCGCCTGACCGGCGGCTTCGCCAGCCGCCTCGTCTTCGTCTGCAAGCTGCCCATCTTCGTCGACAGGCGCTTCAAGACCGGCATGTTCCTGATCGTCCGCATCGTTTTCCTCGGGAGAGTTCAGGCCCTCCGCCGCCTTTGCAGACGTCATGTCGTCGCTATCCTGCGCGAAGGCCTGCAGAGCCCCCGTCGGCATGCAGATGCTGAACGCCAGCATCGCAGCCATGAGATAGCATAGGTTCCTCTTCATGCGTTTTCCTCCTACCCTTGCAATTCCTAAAGACCACCGAAGATGCATACGCGCGGCAGTCAATCCGCCGTTGCCCTTCTTTACGCGTCAAGTCATGCGATTTTGACCGTACAGTCTACAGGATAATACACTAAAAGCGCTGGAAAATGCCCGTAAATGCGGGTTTTGTCGGATGAGGGAACGATTCGGGGCGATATGCAGCTCGAACCCTTCCCTACGCAACGAGCGGTAGGCATCGTCGGCTAGAATGGGCATCGCCTTGAAAACGACTGCACCATGAGCGATCCTCAAGCGCATCTCGATCCGAATCCAGAGGGAGACCATGACAGACCAGGGAAGCAACATACCCGTCCATACGGTGAAAACCGCCTTTGGATCTTCGCTGGGATACGGAATCGTATGCGGTCTGATGTTCCCCCTGATGGTTTCCAGCACGTTCCTGCAGGAGATGAGCCTGGCCCACGGCGCGGGCCATTCATTCGGCGCCCTGTTCTTCGCCATGTATATCCTGACCATGATCCTGACGGCGCTCGACTGCCTCTTCCGTCGGAAGCAGATGCGCCAAGCGCGCATGCGGTCTGCCTTCGCGTGCGTATTCATCGGGAACGTCTTGCTGCTGCTTCATAATCTGGGATTCATCGATAACGGCTGGATCTACGCCATCGCATCGGCAAGCTGCATCGGATACGGCCTTGCCACGGTCGAGCTCGGCTGGCTCGCCCGCATAGCCATGCAGCAGGAAGATGCCGAAGGAAGCTTCTCCATCCTTAGCATCGTGCCGGCGGCCTTCCTGATAGGCGGTTTGATGACGGCCTTCATCTTCTGGGCGGAATGGCCCTTCGAGCTGATCTTCGCCCTCGTCTCGACCGTCATAGCGGCTGAGCCCCTTATGAAGGCCCAACCTCTAGAAAAGGAGGGGCGACGCATCGGGATATCGAGCGCGGGGGCGACCGACTTCATGAAGGCCGTCTCGTACCTAGGAGTGTTCTCCTTCACGTTCGGAGCGGTCAGCCAAGTGGCGAACGTCACGGACGGCACGTCGCCTTCAATCGAATTCCAAGCCGTTGCCGGCATTGTCATCGCCGCGCTTGCCATGGCCGTCGTCGGGCATATCCGCCGCCGCACCCCTTCCCTATCGAACCTGTACGGAATGCTGTTCCCAATCGTCGCGCTTTCGCTGATCGCCTTGCCGTTCACGGCATCGGCCGCGCGCTCCGTCGCGGTGACTCTCGTGTTCATCGCCTTCTATCTGTCCGGAATGAATGCGCGCGTCATCATCGTGCGCCTGAGCCAGCGCGACAACGTATCGCTGTGGGTGTACCTCAGCGTGGCCTTGGGCATAAGCGGCCTGCTCATCCTTGCGGGAGTGGCGTTCGGGGCCTTCGCGATCGACCGCGAGGATCCTGCCGTCGGCCTTGCCCTTATCTCGCTTATATCGCTTTTCATTCTTGCGTTGAACCCTATCCTGTCATCCTTCCTGGAGAGAAGCGGAAAGGGCGATACCCCCTTCGGTCATGCGAGCGCTTCCCATGATTCCGAGGCACACGCCTCGCCGATGGGTCAGGCCATCGCGGGCGCGCAAGAGCCCGAGGATGCTTCCCTCATCGCCGCGTTCGCACGCGAGCATTCGCTGACGACACGGGAGAGCGAGGTGCTCATGCTCTTGCGGCAAGGACGAACGCGCACCTACATTGCCGCGGAGCTTGGTCTCTCGCCCAATACCGTCAAGGGGTACATCCATTCCCTCTATCAAAAATCCGAAGCGCACGACAAGCAGGACCTGCTCGATCGCATCGAGCGGTATTCCGAAGAAAAACGCAGGTCGTAGCATACCCCTCCAAAAAGGAGGATGGCCGTTCCTTTCAGCCCCGACCGCGGCGCGCGCCGTAAACAACCCATTTTGGTGCTAGCGGGCGAATCCCTTTCCAAACACACTGGCCATGACCCCGGGTTAAGGGAATCCGGAAACCGTCAGCAGAGGAAAGGGAGGATGCTTCATGAAACGCAGCATGGGAAAGAGGGTGCAAGGTCGCGCACCCGAAGGAATCTCGGCGGACGATGCCAGGCGTCGAAACCGCGCACCCGAAGGGACTCAAGCGATCAAGGCGGCCGAATCCGTGCGTCAAGAACACGTCATACGTTCGGCCAACCTCGAAGAATCACGCGAGAAGACGTCTCAGCAACGCGATCTTTCGCGTCGCACGTTCCTGTTCGGCCTAGGCGCGACGGCGGCGGTCGCAAGCTACGGGCTCGCAGGCTGTGCACCGAAATCGGAAAGCGCCGCGCCAAGCGACGGCTTGCAGGGCGATGATTCCTCACCAACAGCGAAGGGCGACGCCCCTGACACCGTTCAAGCGGTTGCCGAAACGCCTGCGAAGAACACCGAGACAAAATCCGCCGACCTCGTCGTTATCGGCAGCGGCATAGCAGGCATGAGCGCAGCCGTGGAAGCATCGCGCGCGGGCGCGACGGTTGTCGTGCTGGAAAAGACCGCCATCACCGGCGGCGACTCGTCTATCTGCAGCGGCAACTTCTACTGCTGCGAGTCCAAGACGCAGGACGAGCTCGGCTACACCGATTACGGCACGCCCGAGGATATCGCCCAATTCTTCTTCGCGCAGTCCGACGGCGATGCCAATATGGATATCTGCCGGCTGGTGGCCGAAAACGGCGGTGCCGCCCTGGACTGGCTCGTCGATATGGGCTGCGAATTCGATAAAAAGCCCGGCGACAACGTATCGGACCGATCCATGCTGTCGAAGACCGGCGGCAAAGGCATCGTCGATGTGCTCGTGTCCGAAGCGGAGAAGAACGGCGCCGAACTCATGATGGAGGCCCGTGCTATCGGGCTGAAGACGGACGCAGGACGCGTAACCGGCGTCATCGCACGTCAAGGCACCACCGAATATGACATCTCGGCGCGATCCGTGGTGATCGCTTCCGGCGGGTTCGACGGACAGGACTGGTCGAAGGAGCTCTACGCTCCCGGAGCCGTCGGCTGGCACACCTTCTCCAGCCCTGGCAACACCGGAGATGGAATAGAGCTCGCGAAGGAAGCCGACGCCCTCATCCTGTTGAAGGGCGGTCTCTCGCAGATCCATCTCGTCGGGAAGAAGCCGCTCGCCCTGAATGACGAAGTCTCGAAGCTGCGCATGATCAATACGGGCATCTTCGTGACGGACCTGGCGTATCGATGCGCCAACGAGTCGATGACCAGCCAGTTCGACTACTTCATCCCCTTCGTCGAAAGCGGACGAAAGCAGTTCGCCATCATCTGCGACTCGAATCAGCCCGAAACGCGGCTCGAACTTCTCAAGCAGGGCGTCGAGAAGGACGTCGTCGACACAGCCAACACGATCGAGGAGCTGGCGGTTGCGGCCGGCTTGCCGAGCTATCCCCTCGCCAAGACCGTGGAGGCCTACAATGTGCTCTGCGATGCCGGGGAAGATACCGCATTCCATAAGAAACCGGAGGATTTGCAGCGCGTCGAACAGGCGCCCTTCTTCGCCGTGCAGATCACGCCGAACACGAACGACTCCTTCGGCCAGCTTGCCATCAACACGAAGGCCGAGGTTCTGAATGGGCAGCGCCAGCCTATCGCCGGCCTCTATGCCGCGGGGACGATCGCGAATGCCGAGCTGTTTTACCTGCGCTATGCGGTAAGCGGGGCGTCGCTTTGCATGGGCACCGTCACGGGACGCATCGCCGCGCAATCGGCGCTTGCGGAGGCCTAATGCGTGATCCGGCCTGATTCCGACTAACCGAATAGAAAGCTCGCCTCGCCGGCATTCCAGGGTATTGCATAGCCTGGAATGCCGGTTTTGCGCTGCTGAAGGTTCAAGGGGGCAGGCGGGTCATGCTTGACAGCGACCTCACGGAGTCGCACGGCATTGGAGCGAAGAGACCCAACCAGGCCGTAAGCAAAACCTGAAGAGCGAGGCGACGATGCAATAGTCTCGCAAAGCGACCAAGCTGCAATCCCGACCGCAAGCGAGTCGGTCTCCTGAGGAAAATTGACCACCAAAGTGACCACCAAATGACCACCAGACCGAAGATGGAGACATGGAAGTTAGAGATTTTGAAGAAGCGGAAGATTAGAAAAACCACAGGTCAGACACATATCGGCTATGCTGTGGATTGGCAAGATTTGAGGTGAAACGGCCTCTGACTCGCTCATAACCCGCGTCGCGTCGAAACGGCCTCGAAAATGTGAAAAACCACTCGATTCCCCCACGGAAAACCCGTCCAGCAGAAGATGGCGACAGGCGGAGAAGCGCATAGGCGTCGCGGATGCCCATGGTCGCGATGCTCATGAGGGCCATGCCGGAGACCAGCGCGAGCGCAACCAGGCGCGCCACCATCACGCTCGCCGCGTTGCCGGGGTACGAGTACTTCAGCTCGGCCACGCCGTGCAGCTTGCTCGCATGCACGGTGGGAACGACGACGAACGGTACGAACCATTCTGACGTCCTCTTTGTGCTCATCTCGGACATCGGCGTGGCCTGACCCCTGAAGTAGTCGGCCAGATCCCGGTCGTCGGTGTCGCCAATCCACTGTGAGAGCGGACGGGAAGGGGCAGTGTCGGAGCCTCCAGAACACCCGCGACAGCGGTAGCCCGCCGGGGCAGCCAGCAACCCGTGGGCCGGGGTTGACAAGCACCACAAATATGTGCATAGTTATGACTATGTATAGTAGAAAGGAGTTATGACCATGCCCAGCAGAAACGTGTATGTCGCGGAAGACGACCTGAGCCTGTTCACCGAAGCCAGCGAGATCGCCGGCGGACTATCGGCGGCCGTCGCGGAGGCGCTCCGCGACTACGTGAAGAAGCATCGGCAGGCGGGCGAGGGCTACGAGGAGGTCGAGCTCGCGCTGCGCACCGACGGCGTGGACCACCGGGTCGCCTTCATGGGGCGGCGCCTAATCCACGTCAGGCGACCGGCCTCCGAGGGGACCCGCATCGACACCGTCTACCAGACCGCCAAGGGCCAGCTGGCCGTCGCCACCAAGACCCAGCGGAAGCTGCCCGACTGGACCGCAGGCCAGGAGGACCTCTGGTCCCACCCTGAGACGTGGGACCGCGACTTCTGGGTCGCGGATGACAAGACGATGGTCGTGTACCCCGACGTCGAACACCTGCGCCAAGCCGACGGCGCCCTGGCCGAACGCGTCGAGTCGGCTCTCGCCATTCCTCCCCTCGAAGTCCTGGACGTCTGATCCGTCAAGGCCGCGACGCCGAGGTGCAGCACGCGGCCGATGCTGTGGACGTCGTCGTAGGGGCCGATGCGCATGCACTGGACGCATAGCCCCTCGTCAATAGACAGGAACTCCACCCTGGAAAAGTCCATCCCCTTCTTCCGCGCCGCTTCTGAGACGACCCAGTCGAAATCTTCCACCGACACGAAGCCGGGCAGGCGAATCGCGGAGATGAACCTGAAGTCCTCCTTGCGCGCGTAATCCACGCCCACCACGCCGTCCTGCCACCAGAAGCCCTCGAGTGGCGGTATGACGAAATCGAAGTAGCCGTCAATGAGGACGATCTCGCGCTCGGCGCGCTTGACCAACGAGACCAGCAGCTCGAAGGCGGCCCAGGTCTGCCCGTCGAAGAAGACCTTCTGCTTCGGGGCTTCGTGGGCCTCTATGCGCTTTTCGAGTGCGTGCGCACCGTGTTGTCGGTCATGAATAAGCGCTCGGCGATGGTTTTCTTGCTACGGCCGCGAGCTATCAGCACAGCGATTTACGCTTCCCTCTCGGTCAAGCCGTAGTCTGTCCGAAAGATGCGGGCGAGCGCTTCGCCAACGAGACGGCCCTGGTGTAAGTGGGTCTTCGAGCGTCAGTCTCCCAAAGACGCCAAGAGCCTCTCGCAGTTGTTCCGCAACGGCTTCTCCAGACGCTCTCGGAGCTCTGCCATGCCGGGCACGCCTGCCTCCTCGTTGAACACCGACTCTTCCGTGTCGAGGACGCGTTGCGCCACCTCGCCGGCGAGCCCGCAGCACCCTTCTGCCGGAAGCGAGACGCTTTCCGCGAACTTCACCAGGTGGCTCCTGTGCAGGCGGCCAATGCGGTTCTCCCCTCCGATGCTCATGGCGCTGCGCCACGGGTTCCCGAGCCGGGGAATATAGGGGAGCGCAGAGGCGACGTCGTACATGGGGGCGAGCACGGTCTCATCGTTCGCAAGGTGCAGGACCGAGTAATTCTTGGCGTGGGCATCGGTAGCCCCGACCACGTAGTTGAACAGTAGCATCTCCACGAAGAGCGCGACGTTGGACTCCGCGTTGCCTGCGCGCCTGAGCAGCGCGACGCAGTCGCGGGCGATGGGGCCGCCGTCCGAGCTGTACTTCCTGTCGGGCGGGACGGAGAGCGCCTGGCAGAAATCCTCCTGATGGATCCGGTCGACCTCGCCGTCCCCTCCCTGCGCCCTGTCGAAGCGCTCGACGACGATCGCCCCCTTCCCTGCGAACTCCCGGTACTCGACTTGCGCGGCCGGGATGCCGCACGCGCGGGCGAGCCTCAGGCAGAGGTACTCGTCGAGCGCCTCAAGGACCATGCCCGCGATGCCTGGTTTGACGATGTGTGTGGTGGCGGCGGAGCCGGTGCAGCGGAACCATTCGCCGGACTGCTTGCGAAGGGCGACCTTTCCCTGGTTGCCGCCGAGCGACCAGCTCTCGTCGGGCGCGGTCCATTGGGGGGAGGGCGATTCAGCCTCGGCGATCCTGTCGCGTATCTCCCCGTCCGAGATGGGCTTCAACTCGCCTTTCCGGGAGAGCGCGTCCTCCAGGGTGTCGTCGTTGCAGACCTGCACGGCGCCCGGGCAGTCGAGGCCGACCTCCTCGAGCAGTCCGAAGGTGTCATCTGGCGATATACCGGCCTCGCGGCCGATTCTGCGGCGCACCTCCCTGTCGTCGGGCAGTAGGCCCAGGAGCCACGGGCGAATCGTTGCATCGCCGTATTCCCTTGAGCCCTTCGGCATTGAAAGCGATACCGAAGGGCCCGCGTAGCGCGAGGAGTATCGGAAGGACAGCTTGCCCTGCGAATCGCGTCGGATCTCGCCGGCGATGTCCCCTCCCACGAGCAGGTGCAGCGTTCTCTCCCTCATCGGCTGCCGCCTCCCAAGATTTCCAGCGCGGCGCTCCCTGCCGAGAGGGCCTTCTCCGAGAGCCTCTCCTCGGCGGGCGGAAGGGGCCTAGATGGCAGGTCTTCTCCCAGGCACATGGATATCCCGAGTGCGGAGCATATGGCGAGCACGCGCCCGAACCCGACATTGGCTGCCGAGCCGTCCTCCACGGCTGCGATGAGCCTGCGCGAGACTCCTGCCTCCGCTGCGAGTTGACTCTGCGTGAGACCGAGCTCGGCCCGCGCGTTCCTCACGATGGAGCCCAGCTGCTCTGTCGTCGTCACCTTCACGGACCCTTCCCCTCTCGTTAAATGCAATATATTGCACAGTTTAATAAAATGCAATATATTGCACAATTATTCGATGTGAAATGCCGTGCGTATCATGGTTCTGCCAGGCGTGGTGGCTACGCGACGGTATCGACCCTTCTCTCGATTCGCGCAATCGCTCGACGTTGGCTAGGGCCCTCTGCCACGGCCTTAGAACCTGAGGAGGACGGAGTGTTGCTGGAAGTGCGGAGGCCCTCACCACTCTTCCCGCCGAGGAAGACCGGCTGCGGGCTGCGCGTGGCCCTCCGCCACCCGCCCTGGTAGAAAGCGTGGAGAGCGCTGCGGCGGAGTCTCAATATGTCGCGAATATCACGACAAACAGGATATTGCGACGCTCTCAGCAGAACATCCCCCGCCGGGAACGTCCATACGGCAGTTGAAGTCGCATGGTCCGTTGCAGTGGCACCCTCCTCGCAGGTACAAGCAGGTTCGAGTAAAACTGTCATTTCCTGATGGCGCACAGCCCGTATAGTCCGTTGAGGTCGAACCTCAGGTTCGGGCAGATGAGGCTGAGACGGAAAGAAGGGAGGAGCTCGAACCCACGGACCGCAGGTTCGACGTGCGCGCGGTGCAGCTTGCCCTGCAGATCTCCAACACCTCGATCTACCAGCTCATCCACCAGGGCGAGATACCGGCCATGAAGCTGAGCACCAAGACGATCCGCGTGAACCGCAGGACACTCGAAAAGCGCCTACAGCGCGCGCAGGTCATCGGCATGGCAGTGGCGTAACGCCGCCCGCCGGCAGACTGGCGTTTGAGCGGGCCGCCGCCTGGCGATGGGCTCAGCGGAGGCCGTGTGCGTCGGCGAAGTCCTCGAGCGCCCGCACGAACGCTCGCGGCTTGAACGCGTGGATGACGTGGTTGGCAGGTATCCTGACGTAGTCCGCGTGCGGCACCAGCTCCGCGATGCGGCGGGCATCGTCGTCATCCATGGCGCCCACCAGGCCGTACCTCTCGTATCGGTGCCAGTTCGCGTGCATCACCAGCAGGGGGACGCCCACCTGCCGCAGCGCGGCCTCATGGCTGAAGTCCTCGTAGACGCGCCCGTCGACGAAGGCACGCGCGAAGTCGGGGTCGAAGGTCTTGAGCGACTGGAACTGCCGCTTCAGGATCGCCGGAAGGTACCACTGGTCGAGCGCCACGGGGCTGCCTGGCCGTCGGGCCGCGGTCTGCTTGAGCTTCCTCGAGATGAACGACACGAACCACTCCGGCATCTCCTTGGTGCGCGTCTCGGACACCGGCATAACCTGGCCCCTGAAATAGTCGGCCAAATCCCGATCGCCGATGTCGCCGATCGCGTCCACGAGGTGCCTGAGGCCCTCGTAGGTGAACCTGTCCCGCTCCTTGAAGCGCGGCATCTCGACGCAGAACACCGGGGCATCCTCCAGCACCAGCGCCCTCACCCAACGGGCAGCGTGACTGGCGCACCACAGGCCTATGATGCCGCCCGACGAATTGCCGGAGATTATCGCCGGCTCGCCCACGACCCTCTCAACGAACTCCGCCACGTCGCCGCCCATCGAGCTCCAGGTGTAGTCACCCGACGTCCAGCTGCTCCGCCCGTGGCCGCGAATTTCTATCGCGAACACGTGGAACGAACGGGCAAGCGGAACGAGCACCTTCTCGTAGGTCTGCCATATGCCCATCTGGGCGGGGATAAGCACCAGCGGAAGACCGTTGTCGGGGCCTTCGACGTAGTTCATGCTCATGTGGGTCAGCGGTGCGTTGGCCTGCTTGAAACCCGCGCGCCTGAGCGCCCCGCCGACGTCGGAGAGGTTCCCGCCCTCGTAGGGGTTGCGGTATGCAGCGGCCGTCTCCATGGGCCGGATTGTAGCACAGGCCCTCCTGGGTGCCCGCAAGGCGTGCGTGCTGCGGGGTAAACTATGTCGGTCGGAAAATTCCCCCCACAAATGAAAAACCCTGACCTGTTTGCACAGGTCAGGGTTGTAATTTTGGTCGCGGGGGCTGGATTTGAACCAACGACCTCCGGGTTATGAGCCCGGCGAGCTACCAGACTGCTCCACCCCGCAGTATCTGGGCACGCGTAACGTGCGAAAAGACATATTAGCCCCATGGCCGACCGATTGCAAGAAACGCTGCAAGCTGAGGCCGTCGCACACGCCGCATCTCCACAATCGAGCCATCCGCAGGCGCAGCGCATCTGAGACCGAAACACGCACTACCCTTGGCGCATCAGCCTGCTGCACCGGCATGCGACCGATTGCAAGGAATACCGCCGCACCACCCGCTACGCACGCCTCATCTCCACAACCGCCGCTACACGAGCTCCTTCAACGTGAATTCTCCGTCCTCGTACACGGCGTAGCTATTCGACCCGTCCTTCGGAATGCTGACGCTTCCCGGGTTCACATACCGGATCCCGTCCCGCACCACGTTCGTCTTCACGTGCGTGTGCCCCGACAGAAACGCGCTCCCTTCGGACAGCGCCGGATGATCATGCGGCGAAAACACATGCCCATGCGTGCAGAACAGCTGCCGCTCGCCATCCATAATCACCGCGTAATCCGACTCCAAGGGAAAATCGAGCACCATCTGATCGACTTCGGCATCGCAATTTCCTCGCACGGCGATCACCTTCCCCGCCAAGGAATTCAGCATCGGAATGACCTCCTTCGGCGCATATCCGAACGGCAGGCCGTTGCGCGGACCGTGATAGAGCAGATCCCCCAGAAGCACGATGGAATCCGGAGCCTCGGCATCGATGGCATCCATCAGCTTTCGGCACCAATGGGCCGATCCGTGAATGTCGGATGCGATGACGAGCTTCATGATTCCACCTTTCCACAACCAATCCGATGACACGCACGTGGACCGTTCCTTCGATCATGTTTACACGCGCCGCTCATCGTGCAGCATGCGCGTTTCATGAATCCGCTGCTCGCAACAAGACGCCTGCGCGAGCCACCATGCTCTGTATGCGCCGCCGCACGCCATAGCAACATGCCTGCACGGGGTGCAACATTTTTTCGGCACGACGCTCGCGAGCCATCATGCCCTGCGTGAGCCGCACCGTCCTTCGAAGCGGCGTTTACGCACCGCCTCGCGCCCGAACCTCGTTCACGAGCGCAATGGCCTCTTGCTTGCTGTGCACCTCGAGCTTCTGATACACATGCTTGGTATGCATCTTAACGGTATTGCGCGAGAGCACCAGCCCTTCTGCGATCTGCCCCAGCGTCTTGTCCTGCGCAAGGTAGCGAAGCACGTCGAGCTCGCGCGGCGTCAGCCCATGCTCTTCCGCAAGGATTCGGCAAGGTTCCCGGTAGAACGCGTCTTCCATGGCTTCGAGCGATGCCTGCGTCGCATCTTCGGCACTTGGCGAACGCGGGGGCGCCGGTTCTCGTGCGGCAACCTTTCGTTCGGCAACGCCGCCCGACACAAAGCCGGCTGAATCCTCCTCGGCCTTGTCATTGCGCCTAACTACATCAGGCAGCGGCGCCATGTTCATGAAATGGTTCGGATCCCTGAAGAAGAACATCGCCGCCATCACATACACGAAGACCAGCAGCAGAGAAGCCGCCTGCATGCTGATTCCGAAGGAAACCAGCATCGTCGCCCCGGCCGCAAGCGCCGCACCCAAGCTGTGCCCGAGCGTCGCAAGCAGCCTCGCTCCCGCCGCCGCACCCGCCATCCAGCGGCTCAACCGCACGCATCGCACGGCAAGAAGCCAGGTCGTCGCCTCGAAAAACCCCATACCGACCGCTTCGAGGGCCACATCGGATCCCGGTACCACAGCGCTGATCAGGGGCGCAAGCAAAATGCCCGCGGAGACGAACGCAACCCCCGACCTGAGCATCTCCTGAATGCCCCACGCATCGCGACGAACGACCAACGCGGCCACGACGGCGAGCATAACGGAGGAAAACGCCACGTTGCACGATGCCCCCTCCACCGCTCCGCCACGGAAGAACCCAAGCATCAAGGAGGAAATGAGCATGATGACCACGAGCCGGCCCGAAAACGCCTCGCGCAGCCTGCCCGACCCCGCACGCGGCCGATCGGCCTTATCGCTTTCTTCCTTCGCAACCGTCCTTAAGATGAACGCGCCGATCAGGATTCCGGCCAGCACGAATGCGCACGAAACCGCCATCTGGCCCGATACGGAAAGCCCGCAAGAGGCGGACACGGCCGTGATCGCGGCATCGAGCACGTATGCTCCTGCAATTCCCGCAATGGACGCACCCGCCAAGGCGTCGCCGTCGACCTCGACGAAAAGACCTGCGTACGCTGCAGAAGAAGGAACCGCCTGGAGCTTCGCCAAAACGAGACCCAGAACAAGCAGGAATCCGGCAAGACCGTGCGAAGCAAGGCCCGCGCGTAAGAAACCGAGAAGCATCGCGCCGAGAACGGACGCCGCAAGACATCCGGCACCTGAAAGAAGCAGGATGCGAAGCCCCCTGTCGCGCGCTGCGGCATCCGAAGGCGCCACGCCTCGCGCACGCCGACGATGAACGAGCGCGACGATTCCGAAGAACGCGGCATAGTCGAAGATGGTGACGATACGCGCGATCGCATAGGCATTCGGAAGAGAGAGAACGCATGCAAGCGACGAATCCATGATCCAGATGCCCGCGAACAGGCATGCCAACCCCACGGCCGCCATCGCTGCGATACCCCGCGCGCGACTCGTCCCCTTCATGCCCCTCCCATTAATGCCATGGTATGAATAGCACTTATCATCCCTGATGAGACAGATGATCTATCCGTCATCATCCCAACACCCTCAAACAATATTACCCATATATGGGTGTATCGTCCACACCTGCGCAGGCCTACATTCATGGATGCTGGCGCATGGAAATGCCAGCGCATTCACGATTCGACCAGGAGGGGTTCGAATGGAAAACGCACGTAAGAACGTATTCTCCGGCTCCGGCATGACGCGCCGAAGCTTCGTCGTGGGCATGAGCGCCACGGCTATCGCAAGCATGCTCGGGCTTTCGGCCTGCGGCGCGCCGAGCACGGTCGGCGACTCATCGAATGCGACCGCGGAAGACTACGACATCGTGATCGTCGGTGCCGGCGGAGCAGGCATGTGCGCCGCGATCGCAGCCTTCGATGCGGGCATCAAGAACCTCGTCATCCTCGAGAAGGCATCGATGGTCGGCGGCAACACGAGCTTCAGCTCGTCGGGCATGAACGCCTCCGAGACCAAGTTCCAGAAGGAACAGGGCATCGAGGACAGCAACGAGCTCTTCGCTCAGGAAACGCTCGACGGCGGGCACAACACCGGCGACCCCGAGCTCGTCGACTTCATGTGCGATCATTCCGCCGGCACCATCGACTGGCTCGACGGCCTAGGCATCAGGCTGGACAACATCACGAGCACAGGCGGCATGTCGGTCAAGCGCTGCCACCGTCCCACTGACGGCTCTCCCGTGGGAGCAACCGTCGTGCCCGGCCTTGAGGCGCAGGTCAAGGACCGTGACATCAAAGTTGTTAAGAACTGCCAGGTCAAGAGTCTCATCGTCGACGACTCCGGCGTCGTGACCGGCGTCATGGCCGACAATGCCGGCTCCGAAGCGACGTATAACGCCAAAGCTGTCATCCTCGCGACCGGCGGCCTGGGTTCGAACAAGGAGCTCATCGCCAAGTACCGCCCCGACCTGAAGGACTACGCCTCCACCAACCAGCCCGCCGCCACCGGCGACGGCTACGTCATGGCTGAAGAGGCGGGCGCCGAGCTCGTGCAGATGGATCAGATCCAGATTCATCCGACCGTCGGCCTTGTCGAAGGCGCCGATGGCAGCAAGCCCGCCCCGCTCATCGCCGAAGCCGTGCGCGGCGGCGGCGCCATCCTGGTCAACCAGGACGGCAAGCGCTTCTTCGACGAGATGAGCACACGCGACAAGGTGTCCGCTGCCGAGCTCGAGCAGCCGGGCGGATACGCCTGGGAGGTCTTCGACCAGACCGTCTACGACAACAACAAGGCCGTCAAGAACTACGATTCCCAAGGCCTCGTCGTCACCGGATCCGATCTCGCCGACCTGGCCTCTAAGATCGGTGTCGACGCCGATACGCTGAAGGCCACCGTCGATGCGTACAACGCCATCACCGCCGAAGGCAAGGAAGACGAATTCGGCCGCACCAAGGGCTGCATCGAATTCGTTGACGGAAATTATTACGCCATCAAGGTGTCGCCGGGCGTCCACCACGAGATGGGCGGCATCAAGATCAACACCTCCAACGAAGCTCTTCGTGCCGACGGCACCAAGATCGACGGCCTCTATGCGGCCGGCGAAGTGACCGGCGGCATTCACGGCAACAACCGCATCGGCGGCAACGCGGTCTGCGACGTCACGACTTTCGGCCGTAACGTCGGCGATGTGGTGGCCGAAGCCATCGCGTAACGATTTCAGCCGGAGCAACGCTGCCCGACGATTGAGCACGCGGTCCATCGCATCCGAAATTGATGGACCGCAGCTCTTGCGAGTCGGAGCTCCTTGGCTTCGAAGACGAAGCGCGACTCGCGTCGCGTTCGTTCCCTCCAAAGGCGGAGCCGACGGGAAAGAATCCGTCGGCTCCGCCTCGTTCATCAACCGGCGCGATTTCACCAAATCTCGAATCGATGGTTGTTATTACCATGAATCCTTAAGAAACAAGCTGTCCTCTGTAGGAGCATACGCATGACACTGGCTGCAGTAGTTGCGTTTTACGCTCATGTCTTCCGCATGGCAGTTTTCGCAGGAGACGTATCCTCCATGAAGCGAATCATGAGGATTCCACTCGCCAAGATTCTCAGTGAGTTTGGCGACCGCTTCATAACTGCCGCCATGGCATCCGAGGCATTTCGCATCGAAATCCGAGACCGGATAAAGCGCTTCCGTTACCTCGCCCTGCTCGGATGAAGCAATATCCGAACCGGAAGCTCCGTCGGACGGCTGAGAGCACGCAGCAAGCATGAGGGCTGCCGAAACTATGGCGATGACGAACGCAGAGACTGCGACGTTCTTTTTCTTCGATGCCTTCATGCCTGGTCTCCCTTCAGCATATGCGTCGCCGCAACATAGCCGAACGTCGCAGCGCGTCCGACCGAAGTTCCTGGTATATGGCGAGGATAGTTGCCTGAATAAAAATTGCCCGAAGCATTCCCTGTTGCATACAGCCCTTCGATAGGCTTGCCGGCACGATCGAGCACGTTGGCATTCGCGTCGATAGTAAGACCGCTGACGGTCGCGAGAATAACGCTCTGCGAACGAAGTGCATACCAAGGCCCGTCTTCTCCAAAGGGCTTGTTATTGCCAGTCCAGCGATAGTAATCAGGTTCACGCTCAAGACCATCCTCAAAGGCTTTGTCGTAGCGCTTGATCGTATCTTTAAGACCGACCTCATCTATGCCGGCCTTCGCGGCAAGCTCTTCAATCGTGTCGGCTCGGAAGAGGTAACCTTTCTCTTCATCAAGCGCGATTTGCTTATCGGCGTTTGGAACCTTTTCCAACGTCTCGCCAAACATCGACTGATTCCAGATGCTGAAGCACGACTTTCCGCGGCGGATCTGCACGTTTACGCAGTTCGAAACATATTGGCGGGGATTATTCTCGTTGACGAAACGCTTGCCTTCATCCGTCACGATGATGCCAAGATTCATGGGACCTGGAAAATACACGCGCTTTTCGACGAAGGTTCCAGGCGTTGCGTTGCTGAAGTTCATAACGGCATGAGGCAGGCTGTCCATATCCGCCCCAACTTTCAAGCCCATCATATGACCGTCGCCAGTGGTTCCCCACGACGGGTTCCACCAGCTCGAAGACTCGTAATCCTCGGGGCGAACCCACGCTTGCATCATCTCGGGGTTGGCATCGTAACCTCCTGTAGCGATGAGCACGCCCCTGCTCGCGTTGATGCGCAGGTAGCTGCCATCTTCGGTCTTTGCCACGGCACCGCTGACACGACCCTGATCTTCGCGAATGAGCTGCACGGCAGGAGTGTTGTAGCGGATATCAAGCGCGTCGAACGTCTTAGCCGCATCGCGCAGAGCCTCACATACATAGAGGCCGAACAGCCAGGTTTTGCTCATGCCTTTCGGCAAACGAAAATTCACATAGGAATCGATGACGGGAAGCCCGTTGTAGTTGGGAGCCTGGTCGAACTTATACATCTCAATACCTGAGTCGACCTTATCCATCATGTCCTGCCAGAAGTCGGCCGTTTCTCCGGAATGCGCTATGTACGACTCGATGGTTTGAGGATCGACACGCCAGTCCGCAGCACGGAGTATTTCGTCCTTGAGTTGCGTAGCGTCTATCTCAAGACCCTGTTCGACCTGGAATCGGGCACCTACGGCACCGAAACTTTCCCAAGCGCTGCGGCCCTTGCTCATCTTTTCGAGCGTAATGACCTTTGCACCTTCGCTCGCAGCCTTCAGACTGCCGATCAGCCCGCCGATGCCGGCGCCGATAATGAGAACCTCGCAGTCTTCTTCCGCAGAAAACTCCGACTCGGGAATCTCGCGATCTTCGAATGCAACCGGGCCCCTTGGACCTGGGCATGTTGCCTTGAGCATAGGTAGCATAGTTGCATCATCGCCAAGCGCCTTTGCATATAGGTTTGCCGCATCCCCGGTCGATTCCGTTTCCTTGGCGAGAGCGCTTGCCGTCGGTTTAGCAAGCATGCATGCACCAGTCGCAGCTATGCCGGAAATACCGATGCCTTTCAAGAATGCTCGTCTTGATAATTCTGATCGTTCCATCCTTTCCCTCCTTCTTCCGGGCATGCACGGCTCCCCTTGCGCCATGCCTCCTTCGCCCTTGATGCAACCGTAAACCCTCGACCAGGTCGAAGGTCAACCCTCTCCTGAAACGCATGGAGCGCCCGAGGCGAGAGGTGGGGCATAATGCACTTTATGAACAGACGCTCGAACGACGAGGCGGAGGGGAGAGGCCATGTACCGCATTCGGGAATTCTCGGCAATGACGGGGCTTTCGCAATCGAAAATCCGTTTCTACGAGAAACGCGGGTTTCTGCTCTCGCACCGTGAGGAAAACGGCTATCGAGTCTTCACACCCGAAGACGCATTCTGATCAAACGCGTTCCGCATGCTTCTTCAGTATGGATTCAGCATCGAAGAGGCTATAGAGCTTGTGGACGCCAATCAAGAAACTCAAAGTTTCATACATACGCTGCAAACGCAGCATAAGAAGCTCCTGCACGAAGCCGACGTCATCTCTTGTCGTCTAGCTCGCATTCAAAAGGCACTCACATCTGCGAATTCGGATATCAGCGCTGATTTCGAGGTCGTCACGATGCCTGACTACTTTTTCGTACGCGCATCGTTGGGAAGTGACTTCAGCATCTCCTTGGTAAATGCCTCGGCACGTGCCGAGCTGTACGACCTGCTGTACGTAAGCCATTGCGTACGTATCATCAGATACGAGAACCTTATCGATGATTCTCCCGAGGTCGATATCGACTACGCGAATGCCATATCGGAAGAAGACGTCTATCGAGTCAGCGAATCGAGCAGAGCTTCCTTGAGCAAGTTTCGACTGGGAACGTGCGTCCGATTCCGGCGACGGCTGAATCGGACGGAAAGCGTACGAAGATCATCGTTCTCCGAACTCTACGATTATCTTGACACACATGGCTACAAGGCGAAAAGCGATGCGATTATCTTCCCTTCGTTCCTCAATCTCGACAGCAGGAACAGCGATATAGAAGTCATCTACGTGCCTATCGTATAAACAACTCTAACCTGCCCCTTTGCGGAAAACTCAAGAAACCGCAATCTCTTGGGGAACATGCCTGCGAGGAAATATAATCTATGAAGGGGAGTTGCATCGGTCGGAGATTCCAAGGGGCTGCCTCGACGATCCGATGCAGGTATGCGCGGCAAAAAGGGATGCATCGTGTATACGCCAGCTTATCTTCGAGATCAGAGATTCGTCCTCAATGGAAGGACCTCGGCCAACGCCTACAAGGCGGAGACCTCCCTCGTGCGCATCGAACACGAGATCGCAGGCTCCTCGATCGGCCCGGCCCTCATTCAGGCCATCGCCCGTATCGAAGCCATCACATCGGTGCGCATAGACGGGCAGATCCCCGCCATGCGCGACCTTGCGCTCATCGATATCCTCGGCGATATCGATTCCCGAGATTTCCTGCATAGCCGCCAGGTCGATTCCTGCTTCTGCGAACGGGCCGCCACGCTCGATGCCCTGAAATACCTCAATACGCTGAGATGGATCTCGCAAACCGTGCATCCTGGATTCGTCTTCACGCCCGAATTCATACTCGACGTGCATTCGCGGTGCATCTACGGCAAACCGGCCGGCCAGACGGGAGCGCGATTCAGGCACAGGGAGTTCATTCCCGTATCCGACGGCCCCATGAACGGCCTGCGTCCGCCTGCTCCCACGGACCTGCCGGTCTATATCGACGACCTCTGCCTGTTCATGAATAACGAATGGTTCTCGCCTATAGCGCAATCGGGCTTCATGCATTTCCAATTCGAGTGCATCAAGCCGTTCAAGAGCGGCCGCGACCGCACGGGCAGGGCGCTTTGCCACGCGCTTTTCAAGTCGCGCGGGCTCACGAAAGGCATCATCGCGCCCATCGCTCTCTGGCCGGCCATCAACACTCCCGACCACGCCAAACACCTGCTCCCTTACAGCTTCAGAGACCTCTCGAACGAACAGCGCCTGGGTGAAGCCATGGATTCCTGGACCAATTTCTGCGCCATCAGCCTTGCGGCCGCCGTGGGCATAAGCTCTGATTTCATCGACGTCTATACTCGGCTCGAAGAGAACTGGGAGCGCCGGTTCGGAAAGGTAAGCCGCGGTTCCGCTGCCCAGGCCCTCATGCGCCTTCTGCCCGGGTATCCCTATATCACGGTCGACTTCGCGAGACGCCTTATAGGCAAGGGGCTTTCAGCCACCAACGATGCCGTGGACCGCTTGGTCTCCGCCGGCATGATCAAGGTCGTTGAAAACGATCTGAGCCTCGGCCGCGTTTTCGAAGCGACCGAGGCCCTGAGCGTGTTCGACCGCTTCTACGATGCCATGCTCAACGACGAGCCCATTTCGCGCGATTCACTCACCGGGCGCTAGCATGGTCTTTCGCGCCAACGTGGCCACGGATGCATAGAACGGCAGCTTCGCGCCCGACCGAACTTCTTCGGCAAACGAGGGAAGCCAGCGTCCAAGATGCTCCTCGCGGAAAGCATCGGCACGTTCTTGCAGTTCGAAAGCCGCCGATTCATCCCCTTGCTCCCATGCCTCAGCCTCTTGCGCGGCGAGCATCGCAAGGAATTCCAGTTCGACGGCGATGTGGTCAGGGTATTCGACAAACCGTTCGGGCATGTCGTACCCGCTGGCCACGTACGCCGCATGCACCTCCCGTTCGGCGGGACCCCGGAGACGGCCGCGTCCCTCGAGCCCATCCCTCGTCGCATGGACCGATTCATACGGCGGAGCAAGCAGTTTTCCCGGCCCCACGAACAACCGATTGTAATCAGCCTCAAGCGTCAGATATGCGGCCTGCTCGTCAAGGGCCGACAGGTCGCGCGCAAACGATTCCACGTCATCCAGGGCCGCACGTATCTCCGAATCGGAGCATTCTCCCAGGATTTCACGTAGCGCTCGCGTCAGCGAGCCTCCTTTGACCTCGAGCGCGAAGTCGGGCGACGGCTGAAGGAAGCAACGGGCAAGAAGCTCGGCGAGCTCGGCATCGGATTGGGCAAGCGCCGCGTTTTCGCATACAGGCATGAACACCATCCTCCTATCGAAGAAAGCGGCCCGATAGATCGCCCTCCGCTTAGATGCCGCAATCGGCAGGAGCCGACACGGAATGCGCGCAAGAGAGCCTGGCCAGCGGAATGCCGAAGCGCTGCCGGCATTCCGCTGGCCGAATACCCTATCGGGAGGTGGGAACGGATCGCCAGTAATAGACGTTCGGCGCCGTGCCTTCGTGTTCCAGATAGCGCTCCACGTCCTTGCCGGAAACGATCTTGGAGACCTCGGATTCCGGATCGTCCAGATCGCCCACGACGATTGCGCGATTCGGGCAGCACAGCTGGCACATGGTGGTTTCCACGCCGTTGGACAGACGGTGGACGCACATCTCGCATTTGTCTGCCACGCCCGCATCGGCATCGATTGCACGAGCATCGTACGGGCAGGCCGATACGCACGATGCGCAGCCGATGCAGATATCTTTATCAACCACGACCACGCCATCTTCGCGCTTCGACGTGGCACCCACGGGGCACACCTCTATGCAGCTCGGCGTATCGCAATGCTGGCATGGCACGGGGCGCCACATGAATTCAAGCTTCGGGTACGATCCTGTCGGCGTATCGAGCACCGTGGTGCCTTCCGCGTTCAGCACACGAATCCTCTGCAAGTCGTCGGCTACCTTGTTTTCCATCTTGCAGCTTATGGTGCAGGTGCGGCATCCGACGCAACGATGCAGGTTGATTGCGAAAGCGTACGTAGTCATCCCTCGCACCTCCTATGCCTTCTCGATTTCGACCAGATTGTCGTACGGAGCGAAGTTCGTTTCGAAGATCGCATCCTGTACCGGATTGAGCTCCATCTGAAGCAGATCTCTGTAGTGCCCTTCGGGGAAATCCCTCGGCCACCAGCCCTGGCGCTGGTTCACGCAGCCCGGCTTGATCTCTTCGGTCACCAGAGCCTTCACCTTGTACGACCCGCGTTCGTTGAAGACGCGCACCATATCCCCCGTCCGTATGTCGCGCTCGTGCGCATCGTAGGCGGAGATCTCTATCCACGGCTCGGGGATGACCTCGCGGATCCACGGTAGATTCACGTGCTGCCCATGGGTGGTGTACACGGTGCGCGCGTTCATGAAAGTCAGCGGATAATCCCCCGCCATCTTCTTGCGGTTGCTTTCTATGGGCTCGTAGTAGGTGGCGATCTCCTCGCCGAAATCGGTCAGGCCTTCGGTGTAGATCTCCAGTTTGCCCGACGGGGTCGCATAGCGCTGGCTCGTGAAGGGGATATACGGGTCGTCGAAATTCGCGCGTACGACCTGCTTCTCTTCAAGCTCGTCGAAACTTACGGTATTGAACTCGGGAGCGGCGTTTCCTTCGATGGCGAACTTGCGCAACCAATCCTTCACGTCATGCTTCCACGAGGTCTCGTCCTTGATCCCGAAGCGCTCGGCGAGCATCTGCCCCACTTCGTAATCGGTCTTCGCTTCGTACAGCGGAGGAATGACCTGCTTCCTCATCTGAAGGTAGAAATTCGACCAGGAGCTGATGACCTCGCACGGCTCCTCGTAATACGAGGTTATGGGAAGCACGAGGTCGGAAAGGTCGGCCCCTCCGTTCATCATCTGCTCGGACGTGATGATGAAATCGAGCTGAGGCAATACGTCTTCGATCATCTTCACGCCTTCGGGCATCTGCGAGCCCCATCCGTAATTGTTGAACCAGACGAGCTTGACCGGATGCGGCTGCTGGCTCGCCACGAGATCCATCCACTGCGTGCCTGGAAGAGGGGTCGCTGCATGACCGGGACGAGGAACGACTCCTTCGGGATTCACGCTGAACAGGATGCGCATGAGGGTGCCTCCCGCCCAGTTGACGTTCGCGTGGGGCTTTCCCACGTTGCCGGTTATAGCCGCCATCTGAATGGCTGCGCGCGTGGGAAGATGCCCGTTCCAGTATCGATTCGTTCCCTGGCTGATCTGCAGCTTGCTCGGCGTCTCCTCGACGTAGATGCGCGCGAGCTCGACGATGTCCTCGGCAGGCACCTCGCATATCGCGCTTGCCGATTCGGGATCGTAGTCCTTGACCGAGTCGACGATGAGCTGGAAGGCCGGAACGAGGCTGCGCTTCGCACCATCGAGCTCGACCTCGTAGCTGCCCGTGAGAGCCGCGTTCTTGGGAACCTCGCACGCTGCGGGGACCTCGCCTTGAACGGTCACCGACGGGTAGGCGGGCTTCAGCGCGTCGTCGAGAGGCGCAACCTCGGCCACGGACTTCGCGGACGCATCCCACACAAGATAGTTCGCACCCGACTTCGCAAGTTTGCGGGTTTCGGGATCCACAAGGAAAGCGCCGTTGGTATACGTCCTGATATAGTCGCTGTCGTATGCCTCGTCCTTGATGATGCAATGCATCATGGACATCATCAAGGCGGCATCGGTGCCGGGACGGATGGGAACCCACCAGTCCGCTTTCGCCGCCGTTCTCGAGAAGCGGGGATCAACGACGATCAGACGGGCGCCGGCCTCCTGGGCATCGAAGACGAAGTGCATCTCCTGCTTGTTCGTCTCCGCATAATTGCAGCCGAACATGATGATGGACTTCGAGCCCACCATGTCTTCCCAGCCCGCGGAGTCCTGCTGTATGCCCATGGTCGGCATCCAACCCATATTGCAGCCAAGGTCGCCCATGATGCCGAAGTTGGTCCACTGGGTTCCATCGTAGGTATTGGCCATCATGGCCGAATAGCATTGGGGAATGATGCCGTAATTGCCCACCATCGTGAACCAGGAATTCGCGGTGGGGCCGTAATGCTCGATGTTGTAGCTCATCTTCTCGTAAATGAGGTCGATTGCCTCATCCCACGAGATGCGCTGCCATTCCCCCGCGCCGCGCTCGCCTATGCGCTTCATGGGGTACTTCACCCTGTCAGGCGAATACACGCGCTGCATCGCATTCGAAATGCCGCCCAGGCAGATGCGATTATAGTTCGTGTCGGGAAAGTCCGCCGGCTCGACCTTGATGATCGTGTCGTCCTTCACGAACGCGTTGATGCCGCAGCTGCCCACGCAATTCGGCGCGCAGGTGCATCGCGCGACCCTGTCGTGGTCGGGCTGCGCCATGCCGGTCGCCGGCGCCTTCTCCTGGTCGGATCCCGCGGAACAGGCCGTAAGCACCGATGGAGCGATGGCTCCGATACCGGCCGCGCCCGCCAGCTTCAGGAAGCTTCGACGCCGCAGAGACTTCGACCCACCCTCTGTGTTTCGAGACATTGGTACCCCCTTACCCTCGAACTTGATGAAGGGGAAGAGAAGCGTCCGCATAGGGCGGCCTTCAACCGATTGGCAACCCTTGCCCGTTTCACGACGTCCCTCCCCCTGTACGTCAAGCCTCACTATGAGAGCCGCGGAGAACGCCTTCAAGAGGATTGCGGTTTTTACGATTTTCCGTCAGGCCTGGTTGGGATCATGAAGACACGCGTCTGGACGACGATGCAGAACCTGCCCGAAGATTTCCTGGACAGCAGCCTCTTGTCGCGAGGCCCTTTCTAATGAAAAGCCTCGCGACACACCGGGCTAAAGCGTCTTTACGCCCTGGTCGCGATGTAGCAGCAATGGATGCGCGGATTGCGCTCGAAATCGTGCGGGATGGTCCGCTTCGTAATGTCCTCCAGCGCCACGCCGGCACGTGCCAGCCCCTCGAGATCGGGGCGGAAATTGCGCAGGTTGCAGCTGAACACGACCGTGCCGCCCGGCGCCAGCATGCGCACCGCATACGCGAGCAGGCGCACATGGTCGCGCTGCACGCTCCATGTGCTCTTCCCCATGGTCTTGGAATTCGAAAACGTCGGCGGATCGACGAAGATCAGATCGTACACCCCGCCGCGCATGCATTCCTCTTCGATCCAACGCAGCACGTCGGCTCTCACGAATCGATGCTCGGGCCCATCGAACCCGTTCAACGCCATATTCTTCCGTGCCCATGCAAGATAGGTCTGCGAAAGGTCGACGGTCGTCGTGGCCTTCGCACCGCCCGCGGCCGCATGCACCGTCGCCGTGCCCGTATAGGCGAACAGGTTCAGGAACCGCGTGCCCGCAGCCATTTTCCCCACCATGACGCGCGTGTCGCGATGATCGAGGAAGATGCCGGTGTCCAGATAGCTTCCCAGATCGACCTCGAATACATGGCCTGCCTCCTGCGTATAGGCCACGCAGCTTTCCTTCTGCTGATCGACATACTGCCCGCCGCCGCGCTCGTGCCTGCGCGTCTTGGCGAACACATGCTCAGCCGGAATGCCCAGCGCGACCGGCACGATGCTCATCACATCAGCGAAACGCGCCTGGGCACGTAAGGGGTCGATCGTCTTCGGCGCCTGATATTCGGCCACCACCACATAGCTTTCGCCCGCGCTCTGCCGCACACCGTCGTACCGATCGATCGCCACCGAGAAATCAGGCAGGTCGGCGTCGTAGATTCGATAGCACGACACCCCCGACTTGGCGGCCCACTTGCGACGCTCCTTGGCGACCTTGCGCAGACGGGCAGCGAACTGATCGGCGCCTTTGTCGCATACAGGCACCTTCGCATCCCGCCCCGTCGAAGGGTCGGGCACGACGATCTCGCCGATGCGCGGCACCGGGCATTCGAGAGCGGCATCATGAGCGAATGCATCGGTGCTCGATGCGGTGCCGTCGGGGTTTTCAAGGCCGCCGATCTCCCTGCCGTCCTGCGCGGCACCGGCCGTTTCCCTGGTTCTTTTCTCCGTCATTTACCCCACCAGCCCGAATGCCGTCATGCCGAGCACGATCTGCGTACGCACGCACATCGGATCGGCGCATGCTTCAAGAAACGACGGAATGTCCGCCCGCACGAGCTCGAACGCCTCGATGAATTCGGTCGGCTCGGTATGGGGCTCTCCCGCCTTTTCCACCAGCGCGAACACCAAGGCCACGCTTTCGTCGGTCACGCCAAGCGTCGAAAACCCGGGATGCGCGAACCTGAATGCCCGTGTCGGCGTGCCGTCGGCCTCGCGCACGAACGCATAGCCGGTCTCTTCCCGAAGCTCGCGATCGGCGGCCTCCAGGATGTCCTCGCCCGGCTCCACGAGGCCGGCGGGAAACGCGATCGTCCATGCATTCACGGGGCATCGGAATTCCCGGGTCAGCACGAAGGCGCCTGCGCGCGTCACGCCGACGATGCAGACGGCATCGCCGTCTCCTGCAACATCCTCGCCCGCAGCGGCAGCGTCAAGAGCGGCGCGGTAGACGGCATCCTTCTTGCGCGACACCGTCTCATAGGTATGCACGCTTCCGTCAGGCAGCTCGAAATGCAGGTCGAATTTATTCAGCCAGCCAGGACTCAGCAGATCCGCCTTCATGAGCCGCGGCGTTTCCCCGCCCTTGAATTCCATGCGCACGCACGCCTCCTCGCATCGATTCGCTTTCCTGCCATTATCACCCACGAACGCCGATCGGCCGACGGCAACGCGGCCGTGCGAAGAAGCTATGATCGCGCGGGCCGCAGACAGGCTCGAGCTCCCGACGCGGATGACGTCGTGCACGGCAATCGTAATTTGATGCATCATCAGCTGGAAGTTTGATGCATCAAATTGAATGATGAGGCATGAAAAGCTCTCGGGCGCCGCTGCGACGCGATGCCGTACAATCTTCCGCACGCACCCGCATAGAAGGAGCCCCATGCGCATCGCCGACCTGCCTATAGACGTCCGCGGCATCATCTTCGACCTTGACGGCACGCTCTTCGATTCCATGCCCTATTGGGAAAACCTCGGCGAAGATTACCTGCGTTCCCGAGGCAAGACGCCCGCTCCCGACATCCGCGCGCAGTTCAAACGTCGCACGCTCGAAGGCTCCGCCGCCTACATGAAGGAAGCCTACAGCCTTGAAGAGCCCGTCGAAGAGGTGATTTCCGGCATCGTCGCCGGCATCGAACGCCCTTATCGCGAACTCATCCCCCTCAAGCCCGGCGTGCGCGAGATGCTCGACGCGCTGGACGGCAACGACATCCCCATGGGCATCGCCACGGCCACCGACTACGACCTGGCGCGCGCCGCGCTCGAGCGGCTCGGCGTCTGGAACCGCTTCGGCTTCCTGCACACCTGCGGAACCGTCGGCTCCGACAAGAACGATCCGCGTATCTTCAACCTCTCGCGCGAACGTCTGGGCACGCCCCTCTCCCAGACCGTCGTCATGGAAGATTCCCTCCATGCCATAGAGACGGCGAAACGTGCGGGATTCCCTATCATCGGCGTGCTTGATCCGGCCGCCGAACGGGAACGCGAGCAGATCGTCCGGCTCTCGGATGCCACGATCGCGAGCTTCGTCGGGCTGTTCTGAGCCGCCTCTCTTTCCAACGACTCGACCTTCCGGCATGAAACCTAGCAGCAATGCGGAGGGTTTCCGCAGGCATCCCGCACGCGGCCGCAACGCCGTATAATGGCACGTGCCTTGGGCACGAACACGCAGCCGTCTCCCCTCGGGCAGGCGGCGCGCACCGCATCGAATCCATAGAGGAGACCAACCATGAGCAACTGCCTCGTCGCGCAGTCGGGCGGCCCCACCGCCGTCATCAATGCCAGCCTCGCCGGCGTCATACGCGCCAACCAGCTCAATCCCGTGTACGACCGCGTCTTCGGCGGCATCCACGGCATCGAAGGCGCCCTTGACGGATCCCTGTACGACCTGACCGATCTTTCCGGCCGCGATATCGACATCCTCAAGCAGACTCCCTCGAGCGCCCTCGGCACCTGCCGCTACAAGCTCAAGCGCGGCGATGACAAGGACTACAAGCGCCTGGTGGAAGTCATGGATGAACACGACATCGACGCGATGTTCTACATCGGCGGCAACGATTCGATGGACACCGTGGACGCCCTGTCCGAATGGGCCCAGGCCAACGGTATTTCCAAGCGCTTCATCGGCATCCCCAAGACGGTCGACAACGACCTCGTCCCCGTCGACCACTGCCCTGGCTTCCCAAGCGCCGCCAAAGTCGCCATCGAAATCACGCATGCCACCTATCTCGATTACGCCGCCTATACCCGTCCCGAAGTCTTCATCCTCGAAACCATGGGGCGCGACGCCGGCTGGCTGGCCGCGAGCTGCTGCGTTTCGGGCGACGTCGACCTGCTGGTCCTGCCGGAGGTCGACTTCGACGCCAAGGCGTTCCTCAACCAGGTTCAGAAGAAGATGGCGCTCAAGGGCGAATGCTACATCGTGGTGAGCGAAGGCGCCCACTATGCCGACGGCACCTACATCGCCGCAGGCAAGGCCGCCAACGACGGCTTTTCGCACGCCGTGCTCGGCGGCGCGGGCCAGGCGCTCAAGCAGATCATCCTCGATTCGGGCATCGCGCCCCGCGGCGTGGTGCAGGACCTATCGCGCGCCGCGCGCTCCAGCAACTTCGCGCAAAGCCTCGTGGACGTGACCGAAGCGTTCGAACTGGGCATGAGCGCGCATATGCGCTCAGCCGACCCGTCGTTCACCGGCAAGGTCGTCGGCATCCGCCGCGCCTCCGCCGACGGAGCGTATAACGCCGAGTTCTTCGCCGGCGCCGCAAGCGAATTCGCGAACGCCGTCAGGAACTTCCCCGCCGAATGGATCCTGCCCGATTACCAGGGCGTGACCGAAGAAGCGCTCGACTACTTCCGCCCGCTCATCGAAGGAGAGCCCAAGCTCGTCTTCGAGGACGGCCGTCCGGCGACGCTCGTCCCCTTCAACAAGCGCTAAGGTCGCTCGAGCGTGCACGAAGAGCCGCGGTCTCGAACCCGTCCCACCGCCTTCTACGCCGCCATCGTGTTTCTGGCGGGAGCATGCTATGCGGCATCGCCTCCGATCATCAAGGCGGCCGAGGCAAGCGGCTTCACGTGGCAGCAGACGACGTTCGCCCAGTGCCTCTTCGGGCTCGTCCTGTTCGCCGCCGCCGCAGCCGGAGCGGTCGCGCGAAAGGCGCCGGGCACGCGCATAGACCTGCGCGAAGCGCTCAGGCTCGTCACGCTCGGCCTGATCACCTGCTCGGTCACGCTGCTCTACACATTCACGCTCTCGCTCGTGTCCGCGAGCATGGCGCTCACGCTGCTCTTCCAATTCGTCTGGATGGGAATCGCGCTCGAATCCATCCTCGCCCGTAGGCCTCCCAAGCCCGTCGAGCTCGTAGCGACGGTGTTCGTGCTGGCAGGAGCGTATCTTGGAAGCGGTCTCGCCGACGAAGGCATCGGCGCCCTCAGCATCGTCGGCCTTGTAGCAGGCGTAGGGACAGCCGCCTGCTACACCGCGAACCTCTTTCTCAGCGGACGGATGGGCGTTTTCACGAACTGGGCCGTGCGCGGCCTGTTCGTGAACATAGGCACGATGATTCCTGCGTTCATCTTCTGCCCTGCCTTCTTCACGTCCGGAGCCCTCGCGCACGGCATCGCCCTTCCGGGCTTTTCGCTCGGGCTCGTCGGGCAGCTGCTGCCCATCGTGCTGCTCGGCGTCGCCACGAAGCATCTTCCGGCAGGCCTTACGACGATCATGGCATCGAGCGAGCTGCCCGTCGGCATTCTGCTCGCCGTCCTCGTGCTCGGAGAATCGGCGACGCCGCTCAAAGTCCTCGGCGTCGCCCTCGTGCTCGCCGGCATCGCCATGACCCAGATCCCCGAGCTTGCGCGCATGAGAAAGACCCCCGAACGGAATGTTCCGGACGAGGATGCCATCGCCTGATGGATGGCGCGGGAATGCCGTCGAGCCCACCCTTCGCAACCTCACGCGCGGGTAACGGATGCGCAAAAGTTTTATGGCTATCCGCGAATACCGCCTTGCCTTGCCCATAGCCGCAACATTTTCTATAGAATGAATCGATGCTTCGGGGACGCGTCTCATCATCCCAGACCACCGCATGCGGTTCCCCCCGAACGAACGAAACGCGAACGCATCAGGATACGGAGGGGCGCGTGGTGCATACATATGCAGCGACGGCCGCATCCGGCATGCCGGCCGCGCCTTCGGCTCGTCCGATCGTCTCGTTCGTCGTACCCTGCTACAACTCGGCAGCCTATATGCGCACCTGCATCGATTCCCTCGTGCCGGCCCTCGATTGTTGCGAAGCCATCATCGTGAACGACGGCTCCACCGATGCGACGCTGGCCATCGCCCGCGAATACGAAACGGCATATCCCGATTCCATCCGCGTCATCGATCAGGAGAACGCCGGATGGGGCGGCGGCATCAACAACGGGCTCGCCTGCGCGCGCGGGATGTATTTCAAGGTCGTCGACTCGGATGACTGGCTCGACGTTCCCGCATTCAATCGGGTCCTCGACGTGCTCAAAGCCCATGCCACGCCCGAAACCGCCTTCGACCTCGTGTTCTCGAACTTCGTCTACGACCATGTGACGGACGGGACGAAGCACGCCATCCGCTACGACGGCCTCATGCCGCAAGACCGGCCCTTCGGATGGGAAGAATTCGGGAAGCCGCGCATCGACCAGTACATCATGGTCCACGCAACCTGGTACCGGACCGATCTTCTGCGCGAAAGCGGCGTGACCCTTCCCACGAACGTCTGTTACATGGACGGCTACCTCATGCTGCATCCCCTGCCGCTCGTGAAGCGGCTCTACTACGTCAATGCGGACGTCTACCATTACCTGATCGGCCGCGAAGACCAGTCCATCGGCATCGAAACGGTGAAGAAGCGCATCGACCAGCAGCTTCTGGCCACACGCCTTTGCATCGGCGATCACGATTTCAACCGCCTCAAGCAGCAGGACCCGCCGATGGCGGAACTTTACGCGCGCTATGTATCGGCCATGATGAGCGTATCGACCATCCACCTGTTCATGATTGGAACCCCTGAGGCGATCGCGAAGAACCGCGAGCTCTGGACATACATGAAGCGAACCAACCCCGCCCTGCATGCGCGCGTCGCACGATCGCTCGCCGGCTTTGCGAACCGACGCACCGCCCTGTTCCGTAAGGCCGCCGTCGCGGTATTCTCGTACGCGCAGAGGAAATACAAGTTTGCCTAGGCGGCAAGCTTTCGACAAAGGCCGGACATTCGTGAACGCGAGACGCACAGAAGACAACGCAAGGTCCTCATCGAGCGCGAGGCAGGGCTCTTCCCGCACGGATTTCCCTTCCGAGCCGCCGCGCATCACCGGCCGCCGCTTCAACGCCATCCTCATCGCGCTGGCCTTCGTGATGCTGTTCGGATACCTTTTCATCGCCGATGAAGGCCCTAAGACGCTCGAAGCGGTACGCCGGTTCAACTATTGGTTCCTGCTCGTCGCGTTCGCGGGAATGGCCGTCTACTGGTTGCTCGAATCCCTCTGCATGCAGATACTGGTCAACAAGCTGCATCCAGGGTTTTCGTTTCTCAAGACGAACGTCGTCACGATCATCGGTCAGTATTTCAACGGCATCACGCCGCTTTCGAGCGGCGGTCAGCCCATGCAGGCCTATTACTACCGCCGTCTGGGGCTTCCGCTCTCCGATGCCATGCCTATGCTGCTCTGCCGCTTCATCGTCTACCAGACAACCGTGACGCTCTATTCGTTCATTGTGCTCGCACTGCACTTCAATCGTATATCGTCGCAGATAGACGCGCTTATGGCGCTTGTCGTCGTCGGGTTCGTCGGAGGCATCGGACTCGTGGCCGCCCTGCTCGCGCTCGCGTTCGCGCGCAAGTCGACCACGCGGCTCGCGCTGTGGGCCATCGGCATCCTGGCGAAGATCAGGATCGTAAGGCATCCCGAACGCACCAAGGAGCGCGCGCTGCATTCCATGGACGAAGCCTACGACGGCGTTTCGTTCCTCCTGCACGAGCCGAAGCTGCTCCTCAAGGTATCAGGAGTCACGTTCGTGCAGCTCACCGTGTTCTTTTCGATATCCTTCGCCATTTATCTGGGCTTCGGGGAAACCGGAAGCGACATCCTGACCGTCATCACCTACCAGGCCTTCGTGTACATGATCTCGTCGTTCGTGCCGCTGCCCGGCGCGATGGGAGCCGCCGAAGGAAGCTACGTGGCGTTCTTCTCGTCCGTGTATTCAAGCAGTTCGCTCGTGGCGCTTTCCACCTTCATCTGGCGCCTGTACACCTTCTACCTGCCTATTGTCCTCGGCATGTGGCTGACGGTCCTGATCAATAACCCCGAAAGCCGTCTCTCGCGCCTCATCGTCCGGCAGGACGTTCGTGCGGCCTTCAAGGATCTGAAGGTCGAAGGCCCCGAAAACTAACGAGGAGCCCGAGGGGCCGGCGCCAGGGCAGGTTCCTCGCGGGCCGTATCTGCCGCGCGCAGACGACCGACCGGCCCTGGAAGCCACATCGACCATTCGCAGATAGCCGACCGGCCCCGGAAGAACGGACCGGCTCCTCGTGAACGGCGTGCGCCTGATTCCGGGCGACCCGGATCCCAGGCGATCTGGATCCTAGGCGACCGTCGCCTCGTATCCGGCATCGACAACGGCGTCAATGAGAACCTGATCGGCGACATCGGCGGAAAGGGCGACGGTAGCGCGATGTTCTTCCAAGCTGACGTCGACCGACGCGACGCCCTCCACCTTCTCGAGCGCCTTCGTCACATGGGCGACGCAGTGCTGGCACATCATGCCTTCGACGTTCAGGGTCTTTTCCATGAGAGGTTCCTTTCCTTCCGATTCGTGCGCAGGTTCGTCGCCTGCGCGCTTCTGAACGACCGTATTGCCCGCCGATGCCCGGGCCTCACCATCCATCGATGCCCGGATCGCGTCGGCTTCGGTCGATTCCTCGCCCGAAGCGTCGGCATCGCCCACGCGTCCCTGCATACGCGCATCCTCGGCATGTGGGGACGACTGCGGCGCCTGATCGGTAAAGCGCGGTTTCCACCTGCGCAGACGCAGGGCGTTGCCGACGACGGTCACCGAACTCACGCTCATGGCTGCGGCGCCGATCATCGGATTGATGGTCAGCCCTGCCCAGCTGAAGAATCCGGCGGCGATAGGAATGCAGATCACGTTGTAGATGAGCGCCCAGAACAGGTTCTGCTTGATCGTGCGAAGCGTCCGCCGGGAAAGCTGGATGGCGGCGGGCACATCCATGAGATCGCTGCGCATGAGCACGATGTCGGCCGACTCGATCGCGATGTCGGTTCCCGCTCCGATGGCGATGCCCACATCGGCGCGGGCAAGGGCAGGCGCATCGTTCACACCGTCGCCGACCATGGCAACTCGGCCCTGATCGGCAAGGCGTGCGATTTCCGCAGCTTTGTCTTGGGGAAGCACGCCGGCGATGACCTCGTCGACGCCCGCCTGGCGCTGGATGGCGGCGGCGGTGCGTTCGTTATCCCCGGTCAGCATCACGGTGCGGATGCCCATGGCGGAAAGCCCCCGAATCGCACGGGCGCTCGTCGGCTTGATGACGTCGGCAAGCGCGACGACGGCCTCCAGGCGCCCTCTGCGTGCGAAGAACAGCGGAGTCGCGCCCTCATCGGCGAACGATGCCGCACGAGCGGCGAAACCTTCGACCGGAACATCATGCGCATGCATCATCGCAAGGTTTCCCACCAGGCATGACACCGATCCGACCTGCGCGCGCACACCCTGGCCCGGCACCTGCGCGAAGTCGTCGACATCTACGTCGGATGCGTCGATACCCTTCTCGGCGGCATATGCGACCACCGCCTTGCCGAGCGGATGCTCGGAACGCTGCTCGATGGCGGCGATCGTGCGCAGCGCCTCTTCGACTTCCACGCCTTCAGACGTCAGAAAGGCCTGTACGCTCGGACGGCCGACCGTGATGGTTCCCGTCTTATCGAGCACGACCGTCCGCACGGTGCCCGCGATCTCGAGCGATTCGGCCGATTTGATGAGGATGCCATGCGTGGCGCCGCGCCCTGTGCCGACCATGACGGCCGTCGGGGTTGCCAGGCCGAGCGCACAGGGGCAGGAGATGACGAGCACGCTGATAGCGAAGTTGAGCGCGCTGGAAAACGGCGCGGCCAGCATGATCCAGACGAAGAGGACGAGCGCCGCGAATCCGATCACGACAGGCACGAAGACGCCGGCGATCTTGTCCGCCGTATTCTGGATCGGCGCCTTCGACCCGGTAGCTTCGTCGACGAGCGCGATGATGCCCGCAAGGACCGTGTCATCGCCGGTGCGACGGACCTCCATCGTGAAGTATCCCGCGACGTTCAAGGTCGCACCCGTGACCTCGTCGCCCGCAGCTTTGTCCACCGGCACGCTTTCGCCGGTAAGGGCGCTCTCGTCAAGGGAAGCGCTGCCTTCGATCACCACGCCGTCGAGAGGCACGCCTTCACCCGCACGCACCACGAGCACATCGCCTATGCGGACCTGCTCGACAGGGACGACCTCTTCAACGCCGCCTTTCAAAACCGTGGCCGTCTTGGGTGCAAGGTCCATGAGCTTGCTCACGGCGTCGGTCGTGCGGCCTTTCGCACGGGCTTCGAAATACTTCCCCAGCGTGATCAGCGTCAAGATCATGCCCGCCGAGTCGAAATAGAGCCCCATGAAGGCATCGTGCGCGGCTTCCAGATCGCCTGCGCCCAGGGAAGCGGCCATGATGAACATCTTCCAAATGCTGTAGCCGGTGGATGCCGCCGCGCCGAGCCCGATGAGCGAATCCATGTTGGGAGCACGGTGGAACAGGCTTTTGAATCCGTTGCTGAAGAACTTGAAATCGACGAAGATGATCGGGGCGACCAAGACGAGCTCGGCCAGGGCCGTGACCATCATATGCTCGCGGCCAAGGAAGACGCTCGGAAGAGGCCAGCCCATCATGTGGCCCATGGCCAGGTAGAACAAGGGAATGCAGAAGACGAGCGAAGTGATGAGGCGCATGCGCATGCGCTTTTCCTCGGCAGCGGCGCGCGTGGTCGCGGCCTCGTGCGCGAGCTGCGCGGTGCTCTTCCCGCCGGTCGACGCGGACGCGGAAGCCTTGCGCCGAGGCTCGGCCCCGTAGCCCGCCTTGTCGACCGAAGCGGCGATGCGCTCGTTGACGCGCGCGACGTCCTCGGGCGAAAGATCCGGGGCGTATTCGACTTCCATGCTGTTCTTCAATAGATTCACGGACACGTCGGCCACGCCTTCGACGGCGCGCGTGCAAGTATCGACGCGTGCCGAGCAGGCTGCGCACGACATGCCCGTCACGTCGAACGTCTGCTTCATATCCTGCCTTCTTCCTCTTGGCCGACGAGACGGCCCCGACCGGATCGGTGCGGCGACCGCCGGTCGGACCGACGTTGTGACTGTCGGCTGAACCGACTCGGTAGCTTGACCACGCCGGCGCGGCGACCGCCAACCAGACCGGCGCGGCGAACGTTGACCACGTCGACGCGACGGTCCCTAACCGGATTGGTGCGCCTAGCGATTCGCTCGCTACAGCGAAGGGATCATCGGCAGGCCGTAGGTGCCGGCGGGCCGCGGTTATTTGAACGTGCGTATGAGGTCCATGACCTCGTCGAGCACGTCCGTATTGCCGGCTTTGACCTGCTCGACGACGCAGGTTTCCAGATGATCGTGCAGGACGAGCTCCGATACGCGACGCACGGCGGCCTCTGCGGCCGCGAGCTGCATCAGCACGTCACCGCAGTAGCGGTTGTCATCGATCATATTCTTCACGCCATTGAGCTGGCCGATCGCACGGTTCAACCGCTTCTTGAGGTCCTCTTGGAACTCAAGGCTCCGCTCGGTGTCTTTATGCCGGCACCCACATGCATAGGTACTTGCAGCGTTCTCTTCTTCATCGGCCATGCGTGTTCTCCATCTACGTCGTTGTTACCCCATGGGGGTATATGCACACTATACTCCTAGCGCGAGGCATTCATGGGAATGACACGGAGGGGCGGCCTGCGTCGCAGGTCGATAGGCAGCAGGGCGCTTTTGACGCGCCATGGGAGCCGAAGACGTTGCCGAGAGGCGCGCGGCACGCTGTCAGAAGCATGTGCGCACCACGCCGCCGCCAGGCACGCACGGCCTTGGCGAAGAAGGGCTCGCCGCCGGCGGCTGTCGGGATGGCTATTCCCCGTACACGTATGGCCTTCGTGCGATGGAGAACACATTAGGACCGGTCACGACGACGTTATCGGCCGAACCCGAGCAATGCACCACTTCCCGCGGCGTGCCGTCGTCATTCACGCTGAGCACGATGCCCACGTGATTGAGGGCCCCTGCGTTCGTTCCCGCCAGGAAGAGAAGGTCGCCTGGTTTGACTTCGTTCCACTTGACAGGATAGGAATTCCCGATCTGCTCGGAGGTTCCCGTCCCGATGTAGCGTGCTGCAGCGGGATCGCCCGCCGCATTCACGAAGGCCCACTCGACGAAGCCGGAGCAGTCAAGTCCTATGGGCTCGATCGAACCGGTGGCCGTGCTTCCCGCGCTCGCGACGATACCCGGGCTTCCCCAGCTGTCGTTCCAGCCGACCGCCCGGCTCTTGCCTCCCCAGAAATAATCCACCTTGCCCTCGAGGGACAAAGCAGCTTCGAGAACCGCCCTGCGGCCATAGGAAATCCCGTCAGGAATGCGTGCATCGATGGCCGAAAGCTCGTCTTCCGTGAGTTTCGAAGAGATCGCGCCCTCCAGCATCGTGCCGACCCCGGCACCGGTATCCGCATCGGACAGATTCTGCGCACGAGCTATCTCTTCGTCGGAAAGCCCCAGCGACTTGCCCGTCTCGGAGAGGCTCAGCATTTCCGCCTTCAGTCCGCCCGAGGGCGATGCAGTGACGCGGTTCGCAGCCCAGTAGACGCTGCCGAGGAGTTCGGCGTCGGCGGCGGAATCTATCGTGACGCCGTAAGGAAAGCCGTCGGTCTCGCCGCGCATGACCGCGTAAATCGCGAGAACATCGCGCTCGCCCGCGATACGCGCGTCGCGAAAGCCCGGCATAATACGGGTTGCCGCAAGGAAACGAACGGACTCCGCATCCTTCTCGAGACCTATTTCAAGCAACCGCATCTCCCAAGCGGTCGAAAGGCTGCCCCGCAAGTCGACGTTTCCCGACGTCGCCCATGACGGAACGGCATAATCGATATTCCATGTCTCGGACGCGCGCGAATCTTCGTGCTGGCCATCGGTCGCTTCGCCCCGCTCCGAGCGCCCGCCGGCCCCGTGCGTATCCGCCGATTCATCTCCAGATTCTTCGGCAATGGAGGTGTCGGGCTGATCCGTGGGTTCCGACGGCTCGGCAAGATCTTGAGACGGGATCTGCGGCTGGGTATCGGAGCTCGCGCCGCCTCCGGAATCGCCCTCGGGCGCAGGCTTCTTCTCATCCGAAGCTCCGTTGTCAGGCGCAGGATCCTTTTCCGTCGATCCCTCGTCGAATGAAGGCTTCTGCGCGGCGGGATCGTCGGCGGGCTTCTTCTCGTCATCAGGAACAGCGCCGCCGTTCGAAGGCCCATTATCCGGAGCCGTCGCGTCCCCGTCTGAATCGGCCGTCGCGTTCCCTTCCGGCTGGCCAGCCTTTTCGTCAGACGCATCATCCGCCGCAGCCTTCTGGCCGTCGGTCGCCGCAGGCGCCTCGGCGGTATCCGGATCTTCATCCGCCGCAGAAGCCGCGACCTCGGTCGGGGAGACCGCCGCATTGTCGGTATCCGCAGACGCGACCACCGTATAGGCTGCCACGAGAACCAACGCAACCGCCGCAATGAAGAACGCGGCCGAGATCCTCCATATACGCGGAACCATATACCCTCCCCAACCTGGATATGCCGTCCAATCGCCGACATCGCCGCGGCGCCGAAGAAAACCTAGAATGCCTCGACGTTAACTTACAGAAAAACCCGCGCGAAGGCACGGGCCTGCTCCGTCAACCTTTGATCCGGCTTCGGATGCCAAAGCCGTCAACGCCTTCCTTTGCCAGGCAGCGTCATCGAATGCGCGCTCTATCGCGCCTGCCGCCCGGCGCTTCGCCTCCGGATCGGCCTCTGCATAGATATTCAGCGTCATCGCGACGTTCGCATGCCCGAGAAGGCTCGCCACGGTACGGACGTCCACGCCCGCACCGACCATGAACGTCGCGAAGGTATGGCGCAAATCCCGAAATGTGCATTCGAAGCCGTTGTCGCGGCAGAATTGAGCGAAATCCCTGCCCAGTCGATCAGGGTTATAAGGTTGATCCCCCGATTCACCCGCACCGACGATATAGCCGTCCGTAGAAGCGCTGCCCTCGCTCCGATTCGCTTCTAAAAACGCACCCTTCAGCCTTCCAAGGGCCTCGTTCGTGTCGCTCGCCAGAGGAATGGTGCGAATGCCGCTCAACGACTTGGGCTCCTTGATGTAGAACCCTCCCTCGGCGTTGCCGAGCGCTCTGCGGACGGTGAGGGTTCCTCGGCTTGAAAAATCCGACCACTTCAGAGCGCACACCTCGCCCCTCCGCATGCCTGTCGTCAGGGCGATCTCGATCGCGAAACCGAGAGGGCTATCGTCCTGCCTGGCCAGATAGAGCATCCGAGATCTTTCCGCACGATCCAAGGCGATGAAGCGCGATCGCATCTGCTTGGGAGGCTTGCAGAAGTCGCAGGGGTTCTTGTCGATCGCTCCTTGGCCGACGGCGAACTTCAACGCCTGGCTCAACAGACGAAACGCCTTGCTGCACGTCTTCGGGGCATAGCCGTCTCTGACCATCGACGCCATCCAATCGCTGACGGCCATCACTTCCATGTCGGAAACGGTGCAGGTGCCGATATAACGCACGATGAGCCTTGCCACCGCGTGATAGTCCCGCACGGTCGACCGTTCGATGACGCCGCTGCGTTCCTTCATGCTTACGAAGAAGTCGATGTAGTCGCATATGAGCCGATCGCCGAAGGCCGTCTGTTCCGACATGCATACGCTGTGATTGACGATACCTGCTGAACCCATACCTGGTCTCCTTCCATACGCGCGGGAAGCGGGCATCCCCATCCTAGGAGAAGACGGCCGATACAAGGACGCAAGGCTTCCCGACCTGCGCGGTGACCTGGACGGTGGACTTCCATTTCGAC
>ERZ773005.346-NODE-346-length-38134-cov-4.151317_pt1 | contig 38134 bp, 26 predicted proteins | sample MGYA00580666_ERZ773005 | MGnify/ENA primary metagenome ERZ773005 (study PRJEB29015, sample SAMEA2737999) | human oral metagenome | biome: human oral; feature: human-associated habitat; material: dental | place: China | collected 2061 ...
GGGAAGGCCGCCCCCATAATGCCTATTCGGAATGATCTGTCCGGCTAAACACGGGTGATTCCCTTTATCCGCCGTTAAGAGCACAATCAGTAGCGGCTGCGACGGAAGCCCCCGTAATTGGCGATATATAATTCCGCTCCGGCAGGGTTCAGGGCAGGTTTAGAGTGAGAGAGGAAGAATTTATGATATATGTTTTAGCCAGAGAATCTGGCTATCCTCCTGACTGTTTTTAGATCTATACTTTGAGTTATGGAGTATATAAAAGGTATTGCTTAGATTTGCATTCCTGTCGGGACAATAGTAACATCTGCATTAAGGGAGCTGAGAGGATGTTGGGGATCAGCTAGGACTATGATAAGTCACAAGTCAAAATGAGTATAGTGTGGATTAGGAGAGTAAAATGTCTACATTAGAGGCTTCACAGAGTTCTCAAAAAGGGAAAGGCGACGGCTATAAGCCGAAGCAACTCAGCGAATTGCGTGAAGAGGCAGAATACACTCAACGGACGTTATTGGAGTATCTCTTGAAACTTACAATAATTTTGAGCAAGATATTAACAGCATGCCTTTTGATCAGTATGTAAAATTAGTTGAAACTCTTATTGAGACCTACAAGCAGAATCATCCTGAGGAACATATCGACGAACCAGGAGAACCCACACCTGTAACCGTAAAATTTGTTGACCCCGACCTCGAAGACGACAGCGACGAATACTCGGTACCGATCCCCGCTGACCTGCCAGAAGACTTCGAACCCAGCCAGCCTACCACTACCAAGCAGGAACTCGATTTCGAGTTTAATGGCGTCGAACCCTACCCAGGGTATGCGGAAGAATACGATGAATGGTATCGCAGGTGGGAAGTCATCAATAACCTGCAGGCATACGTGGATTCCAAACGCAAAGACACCCCCTATTGATCCTGTGAGTATTGCGCCTGATTTCGACCCGCAAGACGACACACCAATTCACTATAACGAGCCAGTGCTTCTGATTGATGAAAACACTGGTGAGGCAACCGTGGATGATCCCGATGCGCGTATGGCTCACATCGAGTTCGAGATCACCGACGACGATCCGGAGACGGAGGAATAGCACGGCATAATATAAGTAGAGGATTTTATTCAGATTAATAAATTCTAATTTTAGAGAACGTATTTAAAGTTTTATCTGCTGTCTTGAGCATAATCATTATCATCACCATTGAGTAATACACACGCTAAGTACTGTCGGTAGATAAAACGAGTATGGGGCTTTGAAAGGTAGTGCACACGAAATGTGCTAGGAATAGTAAAGCGTACGTTTAAAATTTGAGGGTACTGGGATTAGAGGAAACGAAGTATAGAGAAAATTACATGAATTAGAAAATGAGAGGCAGGAATTTAATCAATTCACCCGGCTAACCGGCAGTATCTCGCTGGCAGCCTATCCTTGGTGGTAAAACACGCAGATACAAAAATAAGAAATGCGGGAAACCGCCAAAACAGATTTGTATCTGCGTGTTTTACCACTAGAGGTTTGTTATAGGAACAAAAATATTTATGGAATAGGGGAAAAAAGAGAAATACAAAAATACAAGAAGATCAGGCTATTGTTTCTGCTATTATCTGCGATGAGCTGTCTTTTTATATCGCTTGTGTCATTGCCGCAGCCTTTATCAAAACTAAATCTTGCCCCCGCTGTTGCGATTATATTGCAAGTATAAAACAGCCCCTCCGCAGTGTGATACCGCAGAGGGGCTGTCCACCAGCACTACAGAATAGCGCTGATCATTCGTTGACTGAACCCAGTAGTCAAACGAAGCGTCTTCTACCTCAACCTATTTCGTTACACGGCGACGCAGTACAAGAGCACCGCCCGCAAGAAGAAGAACAATACCGCCGGCCACGATTGCCCATACACCGGCACCGGTCTTTGCCAGATGCTTCTGTGGAGCTGGCGCAGGAGCAGCCTCAGGGGTCTGCGGTGGGGTCGATGGGGTAACGGGAGGCGTTGTCGGAGGTACAACAGCCTTAGTATTGACCATTGTTACGTTTACCGGGTCGGAAGCCTTATGGAAATGTGTTGTCAGCAGGTTCTGGAACGTTTCATCTTTTGAACGGTACAGATCCAGTGTCATATTTGCCGGTGCTGGGGTCTCCGAGTTAATAAGCGCTTCAATAGCGTCAAGATGATCGTGTGTAAACTCGCCGGGATTCTTGTCATGCAGCTCATAGGAATCAGTGTAATACCAGAGTGCCCGCTGGGTTGCCTTGTAGAAATCTTCGTCGCTAAGCTTGAATTTCTCTTTGATCTTTGAAGCATTATTCGGATATCCGTTGTAAATGACACGCAGGACGTTGGAATACAGATCTACACCTGTGCGCTTCTGCTGTGCCATCTTCTCGAAAAGGTCTTTGGTGCCTTCGGACTTCGTATAGGAATTCCCCTCGCGAGGCTGATGTTTACCATAGTTGAAGCAGTACCAGGGGGTTACGGTTTCTGAACCGTTGTCAGCTATCAGCGATGAATCTGTTCGCATCGAATGCTCGCCTACAGTATAAGATCCACCGTTGTTGGTGACTTCAGGAGCAACTGCTTTGACCTCAAAAGTCTGATCAGGAGCCTTATTGTAACCTGCAGGAGCCTGGACTTCAGTAAGTGTGTATGTTCCGGCTGCAAGGCTCAGGGTATGGGCTGATGTTTCGCTGGTCCACTGAGCGTCGGTAACAACGGTTCCGTCAGCTGCTTTGTGGGTGACTTTCAGCTGTGCGCCTGCAAGTGCTTTCCCGGTATTATCGGTCTTTGAGATGTTTACTACACGTGTCGCTTCTTCTGCGTGGCTCATTGTTGGGGTCGCAAGAGCAAAAGCGACAAGTCCGAACAATGCGGCTACAGCTGTAATAGCAGCAAGGGTGCGGCGTTTTAATATACGCATATTATCCTTAATCCTTACTTTATAAATACTATTTATTACTATCTGCGTAGAAAGATTCAAATCAATCATGGAATAGAGAAACTTATCCCAAAACTAAATAAGTACATGAAAGATCTGACCCCAACTCGCGGTTTTTAGTCTACCGCAAGGGGTGACAAAGCTGTGAGCATAAAGGGGGAAGCGTATGCGGCTTCGCTTGCGGCACAACGAATCCCTCGGCGCGTCACGTCGGAGGCGTTGATACAGAAGGGGTCTAGCAGTTTTGGAGATGGTATTAAGATTACACCAAGAAATAAATGAGTTCGCGGTTAGAAGGTAATAAGTATTCTATAAAAATACAGTAAGTATGCAATTCCAGTGCATTAAAATTACATAAACTGGTTAAGCCAAGATACAGCAGCCTGCCTGTACCTTAAGCGTATACGTTCAGATCTGCACGGATTCGCTACAACCATCGGTGCGGGTTTGCTGCGGTATGGGCTGTGTACGCAGGGTAAAGGTGAATACCATGTTTGCGGGCGCCAAGGTGACGGGCGGGGGCTGTGGATTAGGGAAAATAAGAGGACAGGGCAACGTGAGGCACTGGACTTGCCGGTACCCGGACCGCGAACGAGGCCGCATCCTCGCCTGCTTGGAACGCGGCTATGAGATAATACAGGGTATGCATACAGACCCGGATTTTTACGCCATCATACCCGCGGGAGGGGCAGGGTCGCGCCTGTGGCCGCTGAGCCGTGCGGCAAAGCCCAAATTCCTTCTTGACCTTACATCAGACGGTCGCACCCTGATCCAGAGTACGTGGGACAGGCTTCTGGGCGTATGCCGGAGCAGCCATATTGCAGTGAGCACTGGAGTGCGTTATGCAGACGCAGTCCTCAGCCAGCTGCCTGGGCTTGCGGAAAATAATATATTCGCTGAGCCTGTTGGGCGGGACTCTATGGCGGCGATCGCACTCGCAGCTGCTGTGCTGGCGAAGCGGCACGGGCGCTCCATTATTGTAGGGTCTTTCGCCGCTGACCATGTGATAACAGATAACAGCAGGTTCTGCTCGGCAGTCAGCCAGGCGATTGCTGCTGCGCGCGCAGGCTTTATAACGACTATCGGCATAACCCCCGGCAGCCCTTCTACAGCGTTCGGGTATATCCGCGGAGGGGAACCCCTTCCTGATATCGGTAGACCTGGGGATTCCAAGGATCCTGAAAATCCTGAAGATCCTAAAAATCCTGAAAATACGGAGCGCGCGCAGGCAGCTTCAGCATCTGCCGGCATTGCAGCAGGCAGACCCAAGGTTTTCAGGGTGGAGAGCTTCGTTGAAAAGCCGGATCATTATACGGCCAAAGCTTACGTAGCTTCCGGAAAATACCGATGGAATGCTGGGATATTCATCATGCAGGCCGGCATCCTCCTGGATGCCCTTGAAGGGCTCCACCCGCACATGTACTCGCAGATCATGGAAATAGCAGGCGCATGGGATACACCGGAGCAGGAAAGCACGATGCTTAAGGTGTGGCCGGGAATCGAGAAGACTGCATTCGATTATGCTATCGCCGAGCCTGTTGCTCAAAAAGGCGGGGTTGCTGTGGTCCCGGGGGATTTTGGGTGGAAAGATATTGGCGATTTTGCGTCGCTGTCATCTTTCGCTCCTGTAGCAGACAGCCACGGGAACAGGATACTTCTGGCGCCTGCAGATAACACTGCAGATAACGGTAATATGGCAAACAGCAACGGTATGACAGACGGCAGTCCGGCAGGGGGGGCGCGGCTGGTTTCTGCTGGTTCTTCCGGTAATCTTGTGGTATCGACCCAAGCCCCTTCAGGTAAAGTCGTTGCCCTTGTAGGCCTTGAAGATACAGTCGTGGTAGACACGCCCGATGCGCTTCTTGTTATGCCCAAATCCAAGGCGCAGGATGTCAGGGCAGTATCAGGAATTCTTGAAAATAAGCCCGAAAACTAGAATACCGGGGAGCCCGGGTGTCCTTCAAATCTTATAAAATACTGTAAGTAAATTGCAGTCCATATCGCGTAATTAACGTAACAGAAAACAGGAAAGGGGAAGCCAGATGGCTATCAATCCTCCAGTAGACGCAACACGCACCCAGGCATGGGCGCAGCTCCAGCAGCATTTCAACCAGCTCCAGCAGCAGGGGATCAGCCTGCGGCAGTGGTTTGCGCAGGATCCTCAGCGGGTGCAGCGGATGAGCTTTGATGCAGGCGACCTGCATTTTGATCTTTCCAAAAACCTGATCACTCCGGAGACCCTCCAGCTGCTGGCAAACCTTGGACGCCAGGTAGGCCTTGAACAGCGTATCCAGGACCAGTATCACGGTGTGCACATCAACAACACAGAGGACCGTGCTGTGCTCCACACCGCCCTGCGCCGTCCGGAATCAGACGAAGGCAAGTTCGTAGTAGATGGCCAGGATACCGTTAAAGATGTCCGCGAAGTGCTGAACAGGATCTACGATTTCGCGCGCAAAGTGCGTTCAGGCGAGTGGACAGGAATTACCGGCCGGCGTATCACCACTGTTGTCAACATTGGCATCGGCGGGTCAGACCTGGGTCCCAGCATGGCGTACGAGGCGCTGAAGCCCTATGCGGACGCGGGCATCACAGCACGGTACGTCTCTAATATTGACCCCAACGACCTGGCAGAAAAAACCAGGGACCTTGATCCTGAAACAACGCTGTTCATTATTGTTTCCAAGACTTTCACTACTCTGGAGACCCTGACGAATGCACGCTGCGCCCGCACTTGGCTGCTTAATTCGCTGCGCGCAAAAGGCGCGATTTTTGGTGACGGCCAGGATGCTGATGCTGTCCGCAGGCATTTCGTCGCAGTCTCTACTGCGCTGGACAAGGTCGAAGCTTTCGGCATTGACCCGGCAAACGCTTTCGGCTTCTGGAACTGGGTTGGCGGTCGGTACTCAGTCGATTCTGCGGTAGGTACCTCGCTTGCTGTAGTCCTCGGCCCTGATAATTTTGAGAACTTCCTCCAGGGGTTCCATGCGATTGACGAATATTTCGCCAGCACCCCTTTGGAACAGAACGTTGTAGCGCTTCTCGGCCTCATGAACGTATGGTATGTGAACTTCTTCGGTGCAGCATCGCATGCAGTACTTCCGTATGACCAGTATCTGCACCGTTTCCCTGCATACCTGCAGCAGCTGACCATGGAGTCGAACGGTAAGTCGGTCCGCTGGGACGGCACCCCGGTCACATATCAGACCGGTGAAATTTTCTGGGGCGAACCGGGCACGAATGGCCAGCATGCTTTCTATCAGCTGATCCATCAGGGTACCCGGCTGATCCCGGCTGACTTTATAGCATTTGCGAACACGCCTCATCCGGTGAAGGATGGCGGGCAGGATGTACACGAGCTGTTCCTCGCTAATTATCTGGCACAGACCCGTGCGCTTGCCTTTGGCAAGACGGCGGACGAAGTGCGTGCAGAGGGGACGCCGGAAGCCATAGTCCCGGCCCGTATCTTCTCCGGTAACCGCCCAACTACATCTATTTTCGGCGATACCCTCACCCCGTATGCGCTTGGCGAGCTGATTGCCCTTTACGAGCACATCACCCTTGTGGAAGGCACCGTGTGGGGACTCGACTCCTATGACCAGTGGGGTGTTGAGCTTGGCAAGGTACTCGCAAAGGAGATCACTCCTGCAATCTCCCAGGATGACAGCGCGCTGGCACAGCAGGATGCTTCGACCCAATCGCTTATCCAGTTCTACCGCGCACACAGGCGGTAGCAGCTATGCGCATGTAGGCATATAACGCGCATTAACGCGCAGAACAAGCCGTTGCAAGACTGATCAGGGTGCCCCGGATGTCTGATCCGGGGCATTTCTGTTACCGGCAATAAGCTATGCCGCGGAACACGCCGTGCATTGGAGCCCGATTTAGTCCCAGGGCAGTTTTATAGTTTAAGTATTCAGCCAAGTTCGGCATGGATTCATCAGATTACCTTCAATGATGAGTCTCCCATACGAAAAGTCCGATGTGCGCTAAGCGCTGCATCAGTATGGTTGTATATATCAGAACAAAGAAAGGTTGGTCCAGTGGCAGAGAGCCAGGATCTTTCTAAGATGAAGCTCCCGGAGCTTCGTGAACTCGCAAAAAGAGTAGGATTGAAGAGTATAACGGCATTGCGCAAACCGCAGCTTATAGCAGCAATCGAAAATGTGCGCAGCGAAGCTGTTGCGTCTATCCAGGCTGAGCATGAACACCAGCCTGACCAGCAGCGTGTATCAGGGCAGGGGCCTCAGGCTCCGCGGAACACGCGCCAGACACGCGGCCGTAAACGCAAGAATGCTAATGAAAACATCCCTCGCGTCCGTGTATCTCACCCCGTACCTGAAGAGGGGCCTGCGGATCTGCTTGAAGATCTGGGTATTGAGCTCCCGGATTCGCGGTCCCGCAGCCTTGAAGATGGGGGTACCGACAAGCTTGCACAGCTTAACGCTGATCTAGATAACCTCCTCGCAGCTATCCCGGACCGTTCGGGGCAGAACGGAGGTGATACTGCCCGCACAGCTTCACCGCAAAGCGCAGAGCATACAGATCGCCGCGGCCGCGGGGAAGACCGCCAGGCGGTACGCCGTGACCGCACCGAGCAGCCTGAACACCGTGGGCGCAAAGGCTATGGCAGCCATGATGATTCTGCCGATGTACGCGGCAGCCGCGACAGTCGTGATCCCCGCGCAGCACGGCGCGAGGCAGACGACCAGCAGCCTGCTGAATCCATGGTCCCTGTTGCCGGCATCGTTGATATCCTGGATTCTTATGCTTTTGTCCGTACAAGCGGATATCTTCCGGGGCCGAGCGATGTGTATGTGTCAATGGGGCAGGTCAAGAAATACGGCCTGCGCAAGGGTGATGCAGTGCGCGGATTCATCAGGCCACAGCGCGAAGGCGAAAAGCCGAACAAGCGCCAGAAGTTTGTACCGCTGCAGGTCCTTGATTCCATCAACGGCATGACGGTAGAAGAGGCTTCCCGACGCCCGCAGTTTTCAAAGCTGACACCATTGTATCCTCAGGAACGCCTGAAGATGGAAACCGCACAGAACAAGCTTACCGGACGCGTTATGGATATTTTCGCGCCGATCGGCAAAGGCCAGCGCGGCCTTATCGTATCCCCTCCTAAAGCAGGCAAGACTATTACCCTTCAGGATATTGCGAATGCGATTTCGGCGAATAACCCTGAAGTGCATCTGATGGTCGTGCTTGTTGATGAACGTCCGGAAGAAGTTACCGATATGCAGCGTACGGTCCAGGGCGAAGTGATTTCTTCAACTTTCGACCGTCCTGCTACTGACCATACGACAGTTGCTGAGCTCGCTATCGAACGTGCCAAGCGCCTGGTAGAGCTTGGCCAGGATGTCGTCGTCCTGCTTGATTCCATGACGCGCCTTGCCCGTGCGTACAATATTGCCCAGCCGGCTTCCGGCCGTATCCTTTCCGGCGGTGTGGACGCCCAGGCGCTGTATCCGCCGAAGAAGTTCTTCGGTGCTGCCCGCAATATCGAAGACGGCGGCTCGCTGACGATCATCTCCTCGGCCCTTGTGGAAACAGGCTCCAAGATGGATGAAGTCATCTTTGAGGAATTCAAGGGAACCGGCAACATGGAGCTGCGGCTGTCCCGCGAACTGTCCGAGAAACGCATGTTCCCGGCTATCGATATCAATGCGTCTGGTACCCGCCGCGAGGAGCTTATCACCCCTCCGCAGGAGCTTGCGATCGTATACCGCCTGCGCCGCGCATTGGGCGGCCTTGAGCCGGAAGCCGCTTATCAGCAAGTGGTCACGCGCCTGAAGCAGACTAAGTCCAACCATGATTTCCTCGCCCTGATGGCCCAGGGCACTGCTTCAAACTAATGTGCCAGGTAATGGCTTAGCGGCCGGCTTGAAGCTATGTCAGCTGCATTGACAGCTGTATAGTGTTACTACAGTACAGTTAGTATTGCAGCACACAAATATTGCAGTATATGCAGTATATGAATGCCCCCGTATTTTACGCGGGGGCATTATGCTATTTTATTTTTTGTTTAAGAATGTTGGCTGAAGCTGCCTCCGTAATCGTCAAAAGTACGGGCCAGATCGACATCGGCATCAACCATTTTCTGGATGCCTTCTCTGGTCTGCTGTCCTGTTTCTTCAATCCCTTTATGTATATCCATGACTGAATCTTCTATAGGCTTTATTTCGGCCTCAATCATTTCAATGAACTTCTGCCGTGTAAATCCGGTACTTGCCAGGGCCTGCTCCAGCTCTTCCTGTGACATCCCCATTCCGATAGTCTCATTCAGCGACTTCACGATATCATCCCATCCTTTTTTGGCTTTGGCTATCGTCTTTTTATGGAGGGCTTCCATATCGAATTCAAGCAGATCCATCCGTTCTTCTACTGCCTGGGTAACGGCTACTGCCTGTTCTGCATCTAAAAATATATTCTGCGAAGGGGAGAGGGAAAAATTGGAATCCGTAAGCATCCGGGGGATGACCGTGTCCTTCAGATATTTCATAGTCTGGTTCTTGGCATTTGAGATCCATGTTTTACCAAGCACGATACTGCCATCTTCCGTAAATTGGTATCCGCCCCACATGTGCTGGTTTATAAAATGGTTATTATCGGTATTATTGCCGTCGCCCGGCGGCATCGCCGGATTTACTCCGGGCATGGCCCATTTGGATTGTATATGGTATACCTTGCCGACGTGTTCGCCGAGCACCCCATATCCCTGGGCAATGGGATCCTTGTCATCGACATAGTTCGATACCCTGCTCCCGTACGAACGGGCACGGCTGCGCATACTGTCAGGCAAGACCCAATAAATGTTCGGGCCTTCATACAGCCACGCGCCTTTGATGCGGGCTGACTGTTCTTTATTAAGGGAGGCAAGGGCGTACTGTCCATCTATTGACCCGAGGGACTGCCCATAGAGTTCTATGCCATAGCCAGCATACTCCTTATTATTTATTACCTGTTTCACGAAGCTGGCAGATTCTTTAAGCTGAGGAGGGATTTGAGATGTATCCTTAGGCGCATTTTTGCTTGCCATACCTTTGGCAAGCTCGCCGAGAAGGGGAAGGTTGTTTTTGCCCCAATCGTTGCTGTCCTTTGACCCCTGGAATAATATGCGGACGGTTTTTGTCCTTTCATCTTTAACGACAAGTGCATCCAGCCCCGAATCCCTGTCTCCGTTAACGCCGGTCCTGCCGCGGACAAAACTGTCAACCGTGCCGACGCAAGTTTTACTGTTCCCCTCGCCAATTGTGACATCGCGATTGACCATATAATTCATGTCGTTGAATTCTTCCCGCGCAAGTTGCATACGTTGTTTGTCGGTAAACATTCCTTCATACATAATACTTATGCCCCTTATCAATATTGTTGTGTTACTTGCTTAAATAATCGTTGCCATACTTTGCCTTCAGCAATGCGCTAAGTTCGCCGGATACAGAACTCGATGATTCTTCGAGTCGTCCTGCTGAAGGGTCGGCAGATGATGATGTATCTTTATCAATGGTAAAACTCACATCCAGTTTTTTGTCTTTATTGATGATGGTATCAAAGCTAATCCCACCCATAGGATTTGATTTGATTGAAGTGTCATCAATTTCGTAAGAATTGATGACACCCTGGCCGCTCAAGGCTTGTGGATCTAACCATTTCAGTCCGGCTTCAATAATTTTCCGGCATTCCTCAGAGTGTACGATCCGCTTCATTTCCTGATAGAGTTTCAGCTCGCGCTGGGCGTGCATCTGTTCCTGATAATGTATCTCATTTTTGACCACTATGGCGCCTCCTGTTCCTACTATGAGTATTGCAGCGATAAAAGCAATGACTGCCTGCCACCACGTAATGTTTATACGGCGATGGTTTCTGGCAGCACTTTCACTTTCGGTGAGCCTTGAGGAAAGGGCAGATAGCGAAGACTGATCGGAAGCATCAGATGCTGTATCGAATGCTGTATCAGGAACTGCGGCTGAAGAAGGATCCCCCTTCCCAGGCAGGGATGCAGTGCCTGATAATGTACCGTTTCCGTCAGAATTATAAGAATTGTCTTCTGAAGAGCCTGGCATAAACTGACCTCCTAAAGTTTCTTCATCACTATAGTATCTCCATTATCACTGGCCATCGTTAATTATGCGCAGATCAGGCACAGCAGCGTGGCCGTCTGCGCGCAGAAGCACAGGTTCACGGAATAGGTCCCTCGATAGCAGACGCCTACGTAGCCTTTATAACTTCTATAACTTCGCCGGCAAAACAGCAGAAGAAAACGGCCGGGGGCGAGGTAAGTACTTACTTTTACTGCTTACCTCTCGCCGGAGCTTCCCCGAGGGTGCTTGCGGTAACAACTACCGCGTCTGTATCCTGGGCTTCTTCCGAAGGGCTTGCCGGTGCTGCTGTGGCTGTTGCAAGAGTAATAGGCCCCGTAACGCGGCCTGCTTCCGCAATATCAGTCAGTGCCTCGCGTATAAAAGGTGCCCCGGCTTCAGCAAGCTCAAGAGTAGCATCCAAAATCGGGGTCTTCATGGAGACTTTATTCTCAGATTTGATCTTGCGAAGGGCAGCGAGCGCATTCCCGCTCCATTCCAGCATCGCAGGGTCAACGCCATGCGCGGCATTGCGGAATATGCCGGCAGACGGCCATGGCGCGCGGTGCACTGAACCGCTGTCCTCATGCATCCAGCTCCATACTTCCTCGGAAGCGTAAGGCAGATAGGGGGCGAACAGGCGCGCGAATGTATCCAGGGCGATACCCAGAGTAGTGCGTGCTGACAGGATCCCGGCCTCATCGGGTATGCGTCCTGTTGCGTTAGCCGTACCATATGTGCGGTTCTTGGCAAGTTCAATATAGTCATCGCAGAATTGCCAGAAGAAAGCCTCCACGGTTTCTAGCGCCCGCGCATGGTCATAACTGTCCAGCGCCTGCGTGGCGGTATCAATAACATCTGCCAGTGCAGCCATAACTGACCGGTCCAGCGGTACGGTAATATCAGAGAATTTCCACTCAGCCTGTGTGGAATCAGCAACATGATGGCTGTCGTCTTCGCGCCCAATGGATAACGCAAATTTTGTGGCGTTCAGCAGCTTGATCGCGAGGCGGCGGCCAATCTTCATCTGCCCGATCTCGTAAGCCGCATCGGTCCCGAGCCTTGCGCATGCCGCCCAGTAGCGGACTGCATCAGCGCCGAACTTTTCTATCGGCTCGCTGGGAACAACAACATTGCCTTTGGATTTGCTCATCTTTTTATGGTCAGGGTCAAGGATCCAGCCCGACAGTGCAGTATGTTTCCAGGGGAGGCAGCCATTTTCAAGGTGTGCGCGGTCAATAGAGCTGAAAAGCCAGGTGCGGATAATATCCTGTCCCTGCGGGCGCAGATCCATAGGGAATGTAGCATTGAACAGTATCCGGTTCCCTTCGCCCTGCTCGCCCCAGTGGGTCACGATCTGCGGGGTCAGGGAGCTGGTTGCCCAGGTGTCCATAATATCCTTTTCAGCGGTGAAGCCGCCCGGCTGGTCGCGCTGGCTTTCGGTGTATCCGTCCGGCACATCTGATGCCGGATCTACAGGAAGCCTTGATTCATCTGGAGTCAGCGGATGACTGTAGTCTGCAGTGCCGTCTTCCCCGACCGGGTACCATAGCGGGAAGGGGACCCCGAAGAACCTCTGGCGCGAGATCAGCCAGTCCCCATTCAGGCCATTGACCCAGTTCTCATAGCGCACACGCATAAAGTCCGGATGGAAATCAAGCTCTGTGCCGCGTCGGATAAGTTCGCTGCGGAGCACCTCGTCGGTACCGCCGTTCTTCAGATACCACTGGCGTGATGTGACGATTTCCAGCGGCTTATCGCCTTTCTCATAGAAATTGGCCATACGCCGTGTAGGCGTCGGCTCGCCTTCCATATCTCCGGACTCCCGCAGGGCTTCGACAATTTCCTTACGCGCTGAGAATGCTGTTTTCCCCGCAAGCCGTGCAAAGGTCCCGCGCCCGGCTTTATCGGTTATCCAATCCGGGGTATCCATAATAATACGGCCATTGCGCTGGATAATAGAGCGTAGAGGCAGTTTGAGGTCACGCCACCACTGCACATCGGTCACATCACCGAAAGTGCAGCACATGGCTATACCCGCACCTTTGTCCATTTCGGCAGCCGGATGGGCAATAACAGGGACTTTAACGTGGAAAAGGGGGGAATATACATGCTGTCCGAAGTATTTCTGGTAGCGCGGATCATCCGGATGGGCAATAAGTGCTACGCATGCCGGAAGCAGTTCGGGACGGGTGGTCTCAATATAGAGCGGTGCCCCGTCTTCGCAGCGGAAAGCGATCTTATGATAAAAACCGTCGTATTCACGGCTTTCCAGCTCTGCCTGCGCAACTGCAGTCTGGAATGTGACGTCCCACAGGCCGGGAGCCTCCTGCTGATACGCTTCCCCCCGTGCCAGATTGTGCAGGAAAGCGCGCTGGGCTACGCGCCGCGGATGTTCACCGATCGTGTGGTATGTCTGCGACCAGTCGACGGATAGGCCAAGGGTCCTCCACAGGTCCTCGAACAGCTTTTCGTCTTTTGCGGTGAGTTTCTCGCATAACTCAATAAAATTCCGGCGTGAAACAGGGACCTGGTCTCTGGCCTGGATCTTCTTACCTTCGGTGCCCTCAAAGGGGGGCTTGAAATCGGGATCGTACTTGAGGGAAGCATCTACGCGCACACCATAGTAGTTCTGGACCCGCCGTTCTGTGGGGAGGCCGTTGTCATCCCATCCCATCGGGTAGAACACGTCGTATCCGCGCATGCGTTTATAACGCGCAATAATATCGGTGTGCGTATATGAGAATACATGCCCGACATGCAGGGAGCCTGAGACGGTTGGCGGCGGAGTATCGATAGAGTAAACACTGCTGCGCTCGCTGGAATGGCTGAATTTATAAGTCTGGTCGGAATCCCAGCGTGAAGCCCATTTGTTTTCCAGCCCTTCCACGCCTGCGCGGTCGGGAAGGGGGCTCAGCGCGGCGCTGATAACATCCCGCCCTGCATCCGCGGTTTTCCCTGTACTGGTGAGGCCAGTACTGTCAGCGATATTACCGGAATCTTCAGTGTTTTCAAAGTATTCACTCATGTCAGCCATAATGTGAATTTTACGGTTTTGGCCTGACATGGGGGCGTACACGGGAAGTATGCAAAAAGCATACAGGAGTGTACGCGGGGGATGGCATAGGGAAATGCATAAGGGAGCGGGGTACAGGGGGGGGGAAGGGTCTAAAAATTAAATGGGTAGTGCAATGGTGAGGGAAGCGCGCGGACGGGCGCCGCGGCGGTCGGCGAAGCGAATGGCTGCCCTGCTTTCGGGACCCTGCTTGGCTCCCCTATTTTTTCTTTTGCAATCCGGCAGATAGGGGCAGATAGGACGCGGGGGATGTCGTTTTAACCGCACCGATTGTGTTGCGCCGGATAACGGCCGCATTCTCCTGGTACAGCCATGCGAGCGCGGCCTTGTCTGTGATACGTTCGGCAGTTTTTGTAATGTTCGCGTAGTACTGGCTCAAAGTCCGCGAGGATTGTGCCGCTGCCCAGTCCGCATCAGTCTGTGCGTCGGTAAAGCCAATGAAATAGTTAGGATCGACTATCGTCCCCAGATCCTGGCCTGAGGTATACCTCACAAGGGTCATATCGAAATTCTTTTTGACTTCGACCTGGGTATGGTATTCTGCATCGTCCAGCATTTTAACGGTGATTTTCTGCCCTGCTGCGGCAAACTGCGCTTTAAGCAGTTCGCCGATCTTCGGCCCCATGCTCCTGGGGTAGACGAGCGTACTTGAGGTGAAATTGAAATACCAGAGTTTCTGGCGTGCGCCGCTGATATCCTGCGGATACCTGATACTGAGATCTTCGTACCCCGGATCAACAGTCGGTATAGGGCCGGTTATCGGGGAAGCGGAGTATCCCAGGCCATTAATGAGCGTAGGTTTGCTGACGATATCCCTGTAGGCCTCGCGGGCACGCTGCTCAGAGAATTTGGAATCCGCGCTCCCGTTGAATGCCAGCGCTACCCGCGTGCTGGTATCGGAAGTATCTGCTATAAGGCTGCTGTCTTTCTGGGCCTGCGATACTGCTGACGCGGCTACCGGCTGCGGGGGGATGTACACATCAATTTTCCCGCTCCTGATATCCTTCAACGCAGCCTCAGCATCTGAATAGTAGGCGAAATTGACATCATTCGTGTTCGCTGCGCGGTACTGATGGTCTATCCGGGCTTTCAGTTGCAGTTTCCTGCCCTGCTCGAAAGATTTGACGGTGTAAGGGCCGGTTCCGACGGCACTGGAATCCTTGGCCCCTCCTTCTGCCCTGCTGTATACGGCCCCTACGCGCCCGGTAAGGAGCCATGCCAGATGCGGTTTGGGGGAGCTGAGCGTGATCTTGACGGTGTTATCCCCCGAAACAGAGATGGACTGCGCATCTTTCAGCTCATCGTATCCAGGGTACTTTTTCCGGATCCCGTTGCGGAGCGACCATACTACATCGTTCGCATCCATCTTCCTCTCGTTGGAGAAATATACATTGTCTTTAAGGGTGAAAGTATATTCGAGGCCGTTGCTGCTTATTGACCATGATTTCAGCAGGGGGGATGTCTGCGCAGGGATATTTTTAGTCTGTTCACGTTGCAGGAGAGGCTGATATACGTTCCCGAGAAGCGCCTGGCTCGTTGGATCACTGGAAGAAGCAGCAAGATTAAGATTTTTGGGTGCCACGCCTACTCCGACAGTTACTGTTGGAGTGTTGTCCTGCCAGGGGAGCAGGACTTTCCCGTAAATAATGAATCCGTAAGCAATATAGGCAATAAGGCTGAATACAACAGTGAGGGCCACGAAGATAAGCCACTGGCGGGGCGTTGTGGGAGAAAGCGCAGCAGATGCAGAGGAGGCTGCGCTGGAATTGGGGACTGCGTTTGAAGCTGTATCGGAAGCCGGACCGCCCGTAAACTGCTGGTTTTCTGCAGGCCTTGCGTGGGCTGCGCGAACGGCCCCTTTGGCCCTGCGATCGCGCCTTAGGGTTGCGGTGCCTTGGGACGGGCGCCTGTGCGAATCATCCAGATCAATAGTTCCCACAGGTTCAATGGTACTCTGGGGAGCGGGAGAAGGGGTTACTGTATCCTCAATATTTTCTGAATGTTCTAATATTGTTTTCTCGGCATCTGCCGGTTTATTAATATTCCCTGGGTTGTGAGACTTTCTTCCCATAGTAAGTCTTTCCGCGTCTTCAGCCTTTATACCGTGGCTGTGGCGCGTCGGCTCACCGAAATCAAATCTCATAATGTATAAGTTTACTGATACATGCCGAAACATATCAAACGTAACGGGATTTTACGCGGTCGGCGTGCCGGCCTGCTGCCGCGGGCTGATTTCTTGGAAAGTATAAGAATCCTGAAAATATGCGGTTTTTATGCATCAAACAGCCTGCGCTCCGGCCAAATATGATTAAATATACAATCCAAAACTCGGGCATGTCTCACGTAGGGGGCATATCAGGCACTCCGGTTTGCGTGCGTGACAGGTATCGCGTCCGAAATTGATGAGGCGATGGCTCAGATCCTTCCACTCCTGCGGCGGGAATGCTGCTGTGACCTCCTTTTCGATCCTGATGGGGTCGCTCTTTGCAGAACGCCAGTCGCTGCGCCAGTGCAGGCGTTTAGTCACGCGGATAACATGCGTATCGACCGGGAACCCGGGAAGGTTAAAAGCATTGCCGAGCACGACATTTGCGGTTTTGCGGCCTACCCCAGGCAGCGTCGTAAGCTCTTCCATGGTGTGAGGTACTTCACTGTTGAAACGCTGAACAAGCTCGTTTGCAATGATGATTGCCCGCTGTGCTTTGGTGTGGTAGAAGCCGATAGTCCGTATGATCTGTTCGACATCCTGGACAGGGGCGTCTGCAAGGCTTTCAGGTGTGGGGTAGCGGCTGAAAAGTTCCGGCGTCACTTTATTGACCTGTACGTCGGTAGTCTGTGCGCTCATCATAGTGGCGATAAGGAGCTCGAATGGGTTGCGGAAGACCAGTGCCGAGGCGGGGTTTTTATAGATTGAGCACAGGATGCTGTATTCGCCGTGCATGCGCCTGTATCGTTCCGCTTTGGATTCCCTCGACATAGTGCAATGGTATCGCAGAATCGGTGGCAGCACAATGTGATGTAGCCCAATACGATGAGCGGAGGGTGAACGCGAGTGAGGATAAGAAAGGGTTTTGTAATGGGGGGGCAAACGTGAGCGAAGGCGCGACGTGAGCCGAAGCTCTGGAGCCACATGCGGAATCGGGCGCATATGCGCTCGCCCAACATGCAGGTACACGGGAGATGTCCCGGCTGATCCCGTACGGTGTCTCCGCGTGAGGAGGAGGGGTACCTGCTGTTCGACTTGTCCATGTACTCAACGTTCCCATTCGGTGGGCTCACCCAACTCAAAGAAACGCAGTCCTGTATCAGTTGTCCGTATGGAACGTACGGGCCGTATCCGCATGCCGGATGAACTTCGTAAGTTATCTGACAGCAGTACGATGTGCGCGTTGGGTGAGCCTGACGGGACAGATAGTATCGCTGAGTTGGGTGAGCCCGGAGAATGCACGCTTCGGCTATGCAATGCATTAAACTTACGGATAGGTACGTGAAAACAGCAAAAGCTCAGGGCATGGGCAGGGAGGCATACGGTATGGCTGCCAATACTTCTCAGGGATCTCCGTTTGACGGGCCTTCCTCCAGCGGGCCTTCCTCCGGCAGGCCTTCTCCTGACGGATCCTTTTCCAGCGCCGAAGCGCTTGGAGTCCCGGGACAGAAGCCGAATGCGCGCAAAAGCATCGGGCTCACCCACAGTATGGCATCCGCGGTCATGCTGTGCATGGTTATCCTGCGGTACCTTACCCCGGGACGCGGGCCTTTCAGCATCTATACCGCTGCAGCAGCATGCTTCGTAGTTATCGTTTATGCATATTTTTATCCATTCGGGCGTATGTCGCCCACTGTGCTGGTCCCGCGGATAGCTGCTATATGGGAAGCCTGCACGGGGCTATGCATGGCAATCATTGCTGCAGATATTAAAACATGGCTCACTGGGATAGGCACCGCAACAGCTGTTATGGTCGTGGGCGCATTCCTCGTTGAGCTTCTCCGCAGGGAGCGCAGGCATCTGATCGCATCGCTGTCGTCAACACTTGCAGCAGGCGCGATGGGGCTGTTTGCTGCAGGGTGGGGTGTTTTCCCCTCACCGAGAGGCCTGGGCGGCATTTTTTCCGCACATCCCGCTTTTTCCTGGGCTGTAACGGCTGTAGTGGCGCTGTCTGTGATCATCCTTATGGGCGTCAGTGCGCTCTGGGTCAAAAACGAAATAGAGGCCGGCAGCGGAGAAAGTATCCGGGATGCTGCCGGGGGCAATGCTAATGATATTCTGCGCAATAATAATGATCTGCACGATCACGATAATAGCCCGGACAATTCAGCAGCATACTCCTATGCAAACAGATATACATGGTCGGGCATTGCCATGATCCCCGTAATGGCCGCGGGCATTTTCCCGCTGCTTATCAGTGCCGCTCAGGTGCTGTTCCTGAAGTGATAAGGCAGCTGATGATAACCGGGTATGCCCGTATGATAAAGGCAGTACCTGCAGTGCTGGTCTGGCTATGGTGCCGGTACCCGCATAAACAATGGAGGCTGTGGAGGCGCAGCATATTGCAGCCTGTACAGCCGCCAGCCGTTCAGCTGGCAATGGGCGGCAGATTAACAGTTAACAGTCCGCAAGGGGGAGCTATGGACCAGGCACATGGAACTTATCGGCATGGCGTTTCTCTTTCAGGGGATACCGCAGATAGTGGCTCCGGAAGCATTTCGGATGTACAGGCGCGTACCGCGGGGCAGGTTTCGCAGGCTTTCGGCAAAAAGCCCGGCCGTTTTGCGGTCAGGAATGCCTGTAAAATTGATGCGCGCGGTATCCAGGAAAACTTCTGGCTTATTTCGGAGGACGGTGTTATAGCTGCTGCCGGCACGCGCAGCGGCGATTTCGAGGCTGCTCTCCGCAGGTTTTCAGCTGAAAATGCAGATGGGGCCGATTCCGGTATGGCTGTTATTGATGCCGCAGGAAGCACGCTTACCCCCGGATATATAGATATCCATGCGCATGGGTCGTGGGCACACGCATACGATGATGGTGCTGAAGCGATTTCGCTGGCGCGTGCAGGGCATATGGTGCATGGGACTACCCGCCAGGTACTTTCGCTGATCACGAACCCTATAGATGTGATGTGCAGGAATGTGGCGGCAGTCAGGCAGGTAATGGCGGACCGCCCCGATATCCTGGGTGCGCATCTTGAGGGGCCGTTCCTTGCGCTTGCACGCAAGGGCGCCCATGACCCGCAGTGCCTTAAAGACCCTGTACCGCAGCTTGTTGACCGTCTGCTGCAAAGTGCTGATGGCTGTATACGCCAGATCACCATAGCTCCCGAACTCCCTCACGGCATCAGTGCTGTCAGGCAGTTTGCAGAGGCTGGTGTGGTCCCGGCTGTAGGGCACTGTGATGCCGATTATGAAACAGCTCAACGAGCATTCGATGCTGGTGCAGGCATTATGACCCATATCTTTAATGCCATGAATGGCATCCATCACCGCGATCCCGGGCCTATCCCGGCGGCTGTTGAAGACCCGCGCATCACGATTGAGATGATCAACGACGGGTTCCATGTGCAGGATCCGGTCATTAAGCTCGCTTTTGCAATGGCTCCGCATCGCATTGCGCTCATAACTGATGCCATGGCTGCAACAGGATGTCCGGATGGGGCGTATAAGCTTGGATCGCTTGATGTCAATGTTGTTGACGGGCATGCGCGTTTAGTAAGTAACGGGGCGATAGCAGGCTCCACCCTGCTCCTGGAAACTGCGGTGCAGCGTGCCGTTATTGAGCAGGGTATCGCACCGGCTGATGCCGTGGAAGCTGCAACCCTTACCCCAGCAAAAGCTTTCGGTTTTGACCGGCCAAATGATGTTACAGGAGCTCCCCTTGGCCTGGCCGCCCCGGGGTATGCGGCAGATATACTTCTCAGCAGCCGTGATACATGGGAAGTCCAGTCTGTATGGTGCGCAGGCCGCCCAATGCCTGCTTCCGGACTTTAGTTCCGCGGCTTAAGCAGTTTCCCTGTTTTACGCGGACGGGCAGTTGAATTTCTTATGATCAGCTGCGTAGGGAAGATCCTGTGTGGGTCTTCGACCGGCTGTTTCTCAATAAGTGACAGTGCTTTGTGCGCAGCGCTTGCAGCCATTTCGCGTGGAAGCTGCCTTATTGTCGTCAGGCCGATATCCCGGGCAAATGTACTGTCATCAAAACCGATAATGGAAATATCTTCGGGGACTGATATCCCTGTCTCCCTGAGCCTGAAAAAGAAGGGGACCGCTATCGAATCCTGATGGAAGCATATAGCAGTAGGAGGGTTTTTCTCTCCAAGGATCCCTGATATAGCTGTGTCGAAGGCTGTATCTGCCGGCGACACAGGGATGAGTTTCCCTTTCATGCCTGCAATCTCTGCGCAGGCATGGGTGAAACCGGTTATGCGTTTACCTGAGCTGAACTTCAGTCCCGGTGAAAACTCTTTGTAAACGTATGCGATATTACGATGCCCGAGGGCAGCAAGATGCCGTACCGCTAATCGGATACCGTATGCATCGTCAATGCCGACAGACGCTGATAAAACCCGGGAAGTCGCACAGTTTATCCCGATTATGGGGACATGGGCGGTGCCCAGCCTTTCGGCCTCTGCCTGGCTGATGTCAAAAGATGAAACGATCACAGCATCAGCATTCCCACGGACCGGCAAATCATCAAAGAATTCAGCCCGCGCTGTGACCCCCGCAATGGGATAGATGACCAGATCGTACCCTGCCTCCCGGAATATGGCGTTCAGTCCCTCAATGATTGACGCGGTGAACCATTCTATCCGGCTGTTTCCCACAAGCAGGGCTATCCGGTATGACTTCCCTGATTTCAGGACCCCTGCGCTGCGTGAGATGGAAAAATCAAGCTGTTCAGCGGCTTTAAGCACTTTATCCCGTGTCTTTGGCGAGACTTTTTCAGGGTGGGAAAATGCGCGGGAGACTGTTGCAGTAGATACTCCGGCTTTAGCGGCTACGTCGTCAATGCTTGCTTTCATCCTTAACCTTCCGTTGCTGCCTGCTTCCCTGTGTGTAGCGCAGGGTACCGGCGCATGCCTGTATGCTATATTCAACCATAGCGGCAGTATCTTCCGGGTATCCGGAGGAAGTGCAAAGGTTTCCCCTATAACGACACGCCGGTAATAAAAATATTTTTTACCCGGATATATTGAATGTAAAGGGTTTCAAATGTAACCCTTTACATTATTGATTTGGAAAATAGGACATACCTTCAGCAAAGAGGTATCATAGTAGTGCAACCTAATACTTACAAAGTAGTAAGGAGGATCTATGAAGATCAGAAAGATAGTATCATCGGTTATTGCAACCGTTGGCATTTTTGCGTGTGTTGCAGCATGCGGCGGCGGGAATGGGTCTTCCGGCACCACTGATACGAAAAAAGATAAAGGCCTGCCAACTATGGGGCAGGCGATCACATATAACCCGAACCATCTGGTCAACGGCGGCAAACCGATCTCCTTTGAGTACTGGAGCTGGGGTGACAACGGCACAGACCCTGTATACGACATGGTCAAGGAGTATCAGCGCATATATCCCAATGTAAAGATCAAAACCGTCAAGGTGTCATGGACTGACTACTGGACCAAGCTCCCGCTGGCGCTTAAAGGTTCCCGCGGGCCTGCGATCTTTAATATCCATAATTCGTATGATTCGCTGATCCGCCCCTATGCGGCAAACTATGATATAGACAAGTCAGCGCTGGAATCTGATTATGCGACTGCGTCAGTGCACGAAGATAAGGATGGGAAGGTCAAGTATATTGATTCCGTTATCAATACAGGCAATATCTACTACAACAAGAAGCTGTGGAAAGAAGCGGGGCTTACCGACGCTGATATCCCAACGACCTGGGATGAGCTCCGTGCGGTTGCAAAGAAGCTCGCTAAATGGAACGGCAGCAAAATGACCCAGGCCGGATTCAATTTCAACGGGGATGCGTACAGCGCCATTTACCAGGGCTTGAATTATCAGAAAGGGCAGCTCCTGTTTGATCTCAGCGGGAAGAAAGCCAACTATGATAACCCTGCGACCAGGGAAAACCTGCAGTTCCTGAAAGACCTGTACGACAAAGATAAAGTCGGTTCTATCAATTTTGGCAACGATTACATCCAGAGCTTCGGCAACGGCCAGTCGGCAATGGTATATGCCTGGGGCCACATGGAGGGGACGCTGAAAGAAAAATACCCTAAGATAGAGTATGGCATTTTCCCCACCCCGACCTTCAGCAAAGGGACGCCGTTCGCTTATGACCGGTACAACGGGGAGTCCACACCCGGCATCAATGCCCGTCAGAGCAAGGAACAGCAGGCGGTCGCCCAGGACTTCATCAAGTTCATACTTGCTAATGACGCCTATATCCGCAGCGCTGTTAAAGTCCTGAACTCATTCCCCGCCAAGAAAAGCCTGCAGAATGATGCAGAGATACTCAAGCAGCCCGTGATGGCAGCTATCAAACCTCGGGTAGACCGCCTTATCTGGCCGGGGCCTGCACCCGCAACTGTTGAAACAAGCGGCAAGGAGGCTTTCCAGAATGTGTTCCAGAATGGAAGGCCGATTGGTGAGGCTGTTAAAGATGCCCAGAAAACGATGGACAAAGATATGAAGAATTCAGGTTTCATGTCGATGGAATCCAAGTACGGGTTCTACAGCGAACACAAGTAAACGGAGTATCACATTATAGGCAGGTAATATCAGGTAATATGAGGCCATAGGGCAGGGGTGTACAGGGCGGGGCTAACCCCCTCATCCGGCATCCCTGCAACCTCCCGGGCCCTGTGCTCACCGGGCTCTTATGCCTCTGCAGTACCCCTGCAGTACTCCTGTTCTATATATGCATATTTTTCCGGTTGGAAATATCCCATATACCTCCTTTACCTCCTTAAATCCGCGTAACACCCTTTATATCCGCTTATACATCTGTAAAAGGAGCAGCGCAATGAAACGCAGCGATACCAGGCCTGCCGGCAGCCCGGCCCGCCGGAAGCGTTCCGCAGGCCCGGTACTGTCCCGGATCATTACCTTCCGGACAATGGCCGTCACTTTCCTTATCGTATATTTTGCGATATTCCTTGTGTATCCGATCTATAAAGCATTCGCAGGGAGCCTCCATGACTGGAACCCGCTGTCGGGCACATATACGTGGGCAGGCCTGGATAATTTCAGGCAGATCCTGACGGACGGGCTGTTCTGGAACGCTATGTGGAATACGGCAGTTTTCACATCAATAAGCACAGTCTGCAGGATCGTCCTCGGCCTGGGGCTTGCGCTGCTTCTGAGCTCACGGCTGGTGCGCTGCAAGGATACCCTTCGCGGGCTTTTCTATATGCCAACGATTACACCGCTGGTAGCAGTGAGTTTTGTATGGATGTGGATGTTCGACCCGCAGTTTGGGATGATAGATAAGGTCACAGGGCTCAACGTCAACTGGCTGCATGATGCTGCCTGGGCGATGCCGGCTATTATCATCATGACGGTCTGGAAAGATTTCGGGTATGCCACGGTGCTGTATCTGGCCGGGCTTATGAACCTTCCCCGTGATGTGTATGAAGCCGCGGCAATCGACGGGGCCGGTCCGGTGCAGATATTCTTCAGGATCACCCTGCCGCTGCTCAAGCCTACAACGCTGTTTATCGTCATCACTTCAATGATCAGCTATCTGCAGGCATATGTGCAGATACTGGTTATGACGGAGGGCGGCCCGGGGACATCGACCTATACCATCAGCTACCTGATATTCGACCAGGCCTTCCAGAAATACAATTTCGGCGTTGCTTCGGCCATGAGCGTTGTCCTGTTTGTTTTTACAGGAGCGCTTACCCTGCTTATGTTCAAGGCTTCAGGGGAGTCAGACCTGTCATGAAACGTCAGCATATTATTACGCAGATCATCTTAACATCCGTGCTGTTTATACTGGCGCTGGTTACGGTCATCCCGTTCATCTGGATGTTTGTTTCCTCGTTCGCCCCTAACAGCGATATCGTCAGTGTGGACGGCGGCCTTTTCCCCGCACCCAGCACATTGGGCAACTATACAGGGATACAGGAGAAGTTTGATTTCTTCCGCCTGTTTGCCAATTCGCTGTTCATCGCCGGTGTCAAAACTGCTATTGCCATATACACCAGTGCTGCGCTGGGGTTCGTTTTTGCAAAGATGCGCTTCAGGGGCAGGAACCTGCTGTTTGCAGTTGTGATGGGGACTATGATGGTCCCATGGGCCGTTACTATTATCCCGCAGTACGACATGATGGTACGGTTCGGCTGGCAGGATACATACCGGGCTCTTATCGTGCCCGGGCTTATCAGCGCTTTCGGCATTTTCCTTTTCCGCCAGTCGATTTCCGGGATCCCCGATGAGCTTATTGAGGCGGCAAAGATCGACGGCGCATCCGATACCCGGATCTTCCACAGGATCATTCTGCCGATGAGCCGCAATACCGTGGCAGCCCTGGCGATCTTTACGTTCCTGTGGAACTGGGAAGATTACCTATGGCCGTTTCTTATGATCACTGATGAGAAAAAGCAGCTGCTTGCCGTTGGGCTTAAAGCGTTCAACGGACAGTACGGTACGGACTACGGCGGTCTTTTCGCTGCAACTTCGCTGGCTATTGTCCCAGTGATCGTTGTGTATGTGATTTTCCAGAAACAGTTTATCGCCGGTATTGCTTCAGGGAGTGGAAAGTAGCTGCTGCCGCTGCAGATTCGTACTGCATTATGCAGTTTTCCGCGGCAGTCTGCCTCCTCCCGCCGCTTATCGGGATGGCACGAAACCTGAAAGTACAGTAACATATTGATAAAGGGATACTGATAAAAAGTTCCCGAACTGAGTAAAAACTAAGGAGTAATGGAGCTCATGACGCAGTCTGCGGTTTTCCTTTCTTATGCGCATCAGGAGCGTCTTTCTGTGCCTCCTGAAAGGGTAGTTCAGGGTGACCGGTGGCGTATCAGTATCCTCGGCGAAGCGCTGATAAGGCTTGAGTGGTCAGACGATAACATATTTGAAGATGCCGCCACCCAGATGGCAGTATGCCGTGATTTCGGTAAAGAAGTACAGTTTGATGCGTCTGAGCAGGATGGGCGGCTGGTCATTGATACCCCGGGCCTCCATCTGGTGTATGACCGCCAGCCGTTCAGCAGGGAAGGGCTGAGCATTGTTGTTAAAGGGGTTCCGGGTTCCCAGTTCAATACATGGCATTATGGCGATGCGCAGAGCGGGAACCTTGGTGGGACTGCCCGAACGCTGGATTTCGCCGACGGCCCGGTCAGGCTGGATGCGGGGGTGGCATCGCGCGACGGCTGGGCTGTGATCGATGATTCAGCGTCGAATATTGTTGTTGATGCCGATACGGTGAATGGCATCCCGAACCCTTATAAAGCGTGGGTCATGCCGCGCAGCCACAGGGAAACTGACATATATTTCTTCGGATACGGGCATCGTTATATTGAAGCTGTACAGGATTTCTGCCGGCTGGCCGGCCCGATCCCCCTGCTGCCGCGGTATGCGCTCGGCAACTGGTGGAGCCGTTTTCACAGGTATACCCAGGACAGCTATCTTGAGCTGATGGACCGTTTTGAAGAGGAAGGCGTGCCGTTTACAGCGGCAGTCATCGATATGGACTGGCATCTTGTGGATATCGATCCTGTGTACGGTTCCGGCTGGACAGGCTATACGTGGAATACCGGCCTGTTCCCTGACCATAAAGGGTTCCTGCGGGAGCTCCACCGCCGCGGCCTGGCGGTGACGCTTAACCTCCATCCCAGGGATGGGATCAGGGCTTTTGAGAAGGAATACGTGAGGGTGGCGCAGGAAGCAGGGCAGGATCCCCGGAAAGGGAAGGCTGTTGAGTTTGATCTCACAGACCCTAGATTCGTCCGTGCGTATCTGGATATGCATCACCGTATGGAAGATGATGGCGTTGATTTCTGGTGGATAGACTGGCAGCAGGGAGGCATTACGCGGCAGCGGGGGCTGGATCCTCTATGGATGCTGAACCATATCCATTATTATGATTCAGGGCGTGACGGGAAACGTCCGCTGATTTTTTCACGCTATGCCGGTCCGGGTTCGCACAGGTATTCCATAGGGTTTTCAGGCGATACGATAGTTTCGTGGAAATCACTGGAATTCCAGCCATACTTCACCTCAACGGCATCAAATATCGGATACGGGTGGTGGAGCCATGATATCGGCGGGCATATGCTGGGGTCATGCGATGATGAGCTTGAAGCCCGATGGTACCAGTTCGGGGTTTTCAGCCCTGTAAACAGGCTGCATTCGAGCAATTCGCCGTTTTCCGGCAAAGAACCGTGGAATTTCAGGGTTGAAGTCCGCGAGTCAATGGACAGTTCACTGCGCCTGCGCCATGCATTGATCCCCTATCTGTATACGATGTGCTGCCGTGCAGCTGACACTGCGCGGCCTCTGATAGAGCCGATGTACTGGCAGTCGCCTGAAAACCTTGAGGCGTATTCGGTCCCCCATGAATACCGGTTCGGCACGGAACTGATTGCTGCACCCATCGTTTCCCCAAACGATCCGCAGGTGCAGCGCGGGCATACAGATGTCTGGTTCCCCCAGGGGCAATGGTTCGATTTCTTTGACGGCAGGCGGTACAGTGCTGCTCCGGAAATCGGGCGCTGTATGGAAGTATGGAGGGGGATCGGCAGGATCCCTGTATTCGCACGGTCTGGAGGCATTATCCCTATGCAGGATATGGACGCCGGCAGCGTGCACCATGGGGCGGGAAATCCCCGCAGTATGGAAGTCCTTGTTTTCCCGGGTTCTGACGGCTCTTTCACAATGCGCGAGGATTCCGGGCAGGCCGGCAGCATGCCTGCCGATACGGTCCTGAAGCTGGTATGGCGCAGCAGCGAAGGAGGGGATGGCAGGCAGAATGGCGGGACTTCTTACGGGAGTAACGGTGTTGGCAGCAGCGGCGGCAATGAAGATAATAAAGATACGGTATTTACGATAGGACCCGTTGCCGGCAGTACGCAGGGTATCCCGCGGCAGCGTGACTGGAGGATCATTTTCAGAGGCGTGTCTGATGTGCCGGGCAGGACTGCCGGCTGCAGGCCGGCTGGCAGTGATGCCGCTGCTTCGTCAATGGCCGGCGGGGACGCAGGGAGCCGGGCTGATGCGTATACGGCCGCTGCTGATAATAAGAACGCGGGTAACGGCAGTGATATCTGCGTGTTTGTTGACGGCAGGCAGGCCGACGCAGAAATATCGTATGATAAGCAGACGCTGAGCCTGGAAATCAAGATACTGAACGTCAGCATCGCTGACCAGATCTGTGTGGCGGTCCGCGGCGGGCTGCATATTGCCGATGACCCGGTTGACAGGGATGTATTTGAGCTGCTGCTCCGCGCGCAGATCCCCTACATCGCCAAAGACAAGGCTTTTGATGCCGTGCGTACCCATGGGATCGGCGCTGTTGGTACTCTCAGTTCACTCAGTTATGACCACAGCGGACGGAACGGCGTGTGGCAGGACATTCCGGTGTCGGATACAGCCATGCCCACTGCTGTTATCCAGGCGGTCGAAGAGATACTGTTCCGCGGCGTGTAACGCCGGCGCTGGCGCGGGCAGTACGAATCCTATGTTATCAGATATCTGTTATGTTATATATAATATAGCGTGTACAGCCAATGAGGATACGGGCAAAAGCGTGCACCCCAGTCTGCACCGACCCATCAGGCTGCCTGATCGGTACGTGTATGGGGGAGTGCTTCGGGGGCATCCCCGTGGAAGCACAATCGTCGAAGATGACGAAAGGAGTTATGATGTCTGGAATGCCATTCGTAGTTGGCGCTTATGCGTCTATGCCGCCGGACGCTCAGGAACAGGAAGGATATTATAAGCTTTTAGGGGAGCAGAATTGGATATCCGGGGCAGAACTGCCGTTTCCGGGCAGCCTCGCCGATTCGGGGATGCTGAAAAGGCTGTCGTATATGCTTCCGGACCATTGGGAGCATAATACAGTCACAGCGATACCGGGTACTATGGAACGGGTGTGGGCAGACCCGGCTGCGGGGCTTGCCAGCCGCGATGCCGACGGGCGTGCTGCTGCACTGGAATTTATCCGAAGCATACGTGACGCTGTTGACCGGCTTGCGCAGCTCAAAGGGAAAAATACAGTTTCGTATATTGAGCTCCATTCCGCCCCTACAGCAGGTGCCTGTGCTGATTCGATGAGGGCATCGCTGGAAGAGGTCCTCCGGTGGCAGTGGAACGGATCGCGGCTGGCCATAGAACACTGCGACCGCTATATTGAGGGGCAGAAGCCGGAAAAAGGTTTCCTGCCCGTAGAAGATGAAATAGCGGCTGCAAAAGAACTTGGCATCGGCATTATTATTAACTGGGGCCGCAGTGCTGTTGAAGGCCGCGATGCCGCCACCCCGTACAGTCATATAGCCCGGGCCGGAGATTCCGGCGTGCTTGCAGGAGTTATGTTTTCCGGCGCCTGCCCGGCCGAAACGCAATATGGGTACAGCTGGATTGACGGGCATCTGCCCATGGCCCCTGATGAACCTGCATCGCTGATGGATGCTGAACAGATACGCCGGTGTGCTGACCGTGCACGTAAAGCGGGCACAGTGAAGTATCTCGGGGCGAAAGTATGCGTCCCCTCCGGCAGCAGCCTGCTTGAGCGTCTTTCGTTCCTCAGGCATATCCATGAAGCCGCGTGCGGAGCCGGTGCCGGTGATGCGGGCAGCGATGAGGCCGGCGCCGGCGGTTATGCTGGAACCGGCAGCAACACCGGAGCCGGGCTCGGGGCATCGGGTGATGCCGGGGCTGCAGCACCGCAGAAGCTGCATGCTGCACAGACAGCAGGCAGTATGGATGAGTAAAGGGGGCGCACATGGATGCACGGCAGCTGAGTCCGTCAGTCGAGTCATACCTGGCATTTGATATTGGCGGCACCAAAATTGCTTCAGGGCTGGTTACTTTCAGCCAAGATGATACCCCTCTCGTTGAAGGGGCTGCGCGCATCAGTACCGATGCGGTGCAGGGCGGCGATGATGTCCTCAGGCGGTTAACGGGATTCGTGCAGGAACGGCTTGAATTCTGGCAGTCGCAGGGAAGGGCTGTTCGTGGCATCGGCATCGGTTCTGCCGGGGTAGTTGACAGCAATGAAGGGGTGATAGTAACGGCGACCAGTACCATGCCGGGGTGGGGAGGCCAGCGTATTTATACTGCGCTCAGTACTGTGACTGATCTCCCCGTATACATGATCGGGGATGTAGGTGCGCACGGCCTTGGCGAAGCCCTGTATGGTGCAGGCCGGGGAAGTGGTACTGTACTGTCCCTGGGCATAGGCACCGGCATCGGCGGGGCGTATATAGACCACGGCCGGCTGCAGACCGGGGCCCATGGCGTTGCCGGCCACGCCGGACATGTTGCCCATGGGCTCGGTGAAGGTTTTCTGTGCTCCTGCGGCACTGTGAGCGGACATATTGAACCAGTAGCTTCGGGCACCGGCCTGGCTTCCCTGTATAACCGCAGGCTGGCTAAAGCAGCCGAGGGCACTTTCCCCGGCGATAATACCGGTGCATCATCACAGTTCGCAGATACCTCCCCGGTGGCTTCCGGCCGTGAGGTAGCCCTACGTGCAGAGTCCGGTGAAGCTTTTGCCCGGAATATACTGGGCCTGAGTGCCCGTGCGCTCGGGCAATGCATTGCCGGTATGGGCAATCTGCTTGACCCCTCAATTATTATCTGCTCGGGATCAGTGGCCAATGCAGGCGACCTGTGGTGGCAGCCTTTGGAACAGGGGTTCCGGGAAGCTGCGCTGCCTTTAGTGGAAGCTACGCCGCTCGTCAAAGGCGCGCTTGGGGATAACGCCCCTCTGATCGGTGCCGCATCAGCAGCCAGGCAGGCTTTTGAAAGTTAAGGAATAAAAGACTATAGAAAAATATCAGGAAAGGACACAGTATGGATCCTCTTATCAGGCAGATCAAAGGCGGGCTTATCGTCAGCTGCCAGGCATACCCGGGCGAACCGCTCCGCCATCCGGAAACTATGGCCCAGATGGCGCTTGCCGCACAGGCAGGCGGGGCACGGGCTATCCGCTGCCAGGGGCTTGCCGATATTTCAGCGATCAAAGGCCAGGTCGATATCCCTGTTATAGGCATCTGGAAAGAAGGCCATGAAGGGGTATTCATTACACCGACGTTAAGGCATGCACGCTGCTGTATTGCAGCCGGTGCAGATATTGTAGCGATCGATGCTACACGCCGCCCCCGTCCGGATGGGCTGACTTATGCGCAGACAGTTAAAGCTCTGCATGAGGAAGGTGCTCTTGTTATGGCGGACTGCGGCAGCTTTGAGGATGCCCGGCAGGCTGCTGATGCCGGTACGGATATCCTTTCTACAACGCTTGCAGGCTACACCGGTGAACGTGAAAAGACTGACGGCCCTGATTTCGAGCTCCTGCACAGTATGGCCAGTGCTTTCCCTGATACCCCTGTTATCTGTGAAGGGCGTATCCACACACCGGCGCAGCTTGCTGAGGTTATGGAAACAGGTGCGTGGGCTGCTGTGGTCGGGACGGCGATCACGCATCCGACAACGATAACATCATGGTTTGCCGCGGCATTGCCTGCCGGCAGCAGATAGCTATCAGGGTACAGGAATCAAAACAGCCTATGGCCCCCTGTCCAGGCCGCGCCGGGCAGGGACAGGGGAAAAGCAATTTCTCGTTGGAAAATCAATGAAAATCATCAATTATTCCGATTGACGGCATGCTCAACTTGCGTCTGATGTCAGATGTCATATAATTGAAAATGATGAGATGCTAAAAGCAGTCGAATCTGGATACTCAATGATAAAAGGAGACCATCAATGAAGATATCATCCAAAGCGTCCAAAGTGCTCGCGGCAGTATTGTCGGGCGCACTGCTGATGGGCCTGAGCGCGTGTGGCGGCGGCGCGAAAAAGTCTGCTACTGCTGCAAAAAGCACATCGGTATCAAATACCATTACAGCTCAGGTAGCATATTCAGGGCGTGACTTCTCGCCGGCAACTACATCAGGCGCGCTTCCGCTATCTGCCAACTGGCATGTTATAGAGCCTCTCTACGCCCTTGACTATTCGATTTACAAAGTGTTCAATGCCCTTGCAAAAGGCGATCCGGAGAAAGTATCAGATACCGAATATACCGTTACTCTGCGTGACGGTGCTAAGTTCTCCGACGGCAAAGATGTGACGGCTGATGATGTCGTCAAATCCTACCAGCGCACTACTGCTGAAGGAAGCCTTTACATTTCAATGCTTGATTTCATTGATTCCGTAACGGCCAGCGGAAACAATAAAGTGACCTTCAAGCTTAAGAAGGCCTTCCCTATGCTCAAGCAGCGCCTTGCTCTGATCCAGATCACGCCTGCCTCGGCAACAGACGAAGACCTGAAAAAACAGCCTGTAGGTTCAGGTCCATGGAAATATACGTCGATCACTGACCAGCAGATCAAGTTTGAAAAGAACGACAAGTATAATGGCCAGTTCCCGGCCCAGACCAAAAATATGGTATGGAATATCAGCGTCGATGATACTGCCCGTACCACAGCTATGCAGGGCGGCAAAACAGATGCCATGGAGCTTGTGCCTCCAACAGCATTCAAGACCCTTGAACGTTCCGGATCGGAAATGAAGACCACACAGGGATTCAACCAGGCATTCGTTATGTTCAACACCAGGAAGAAGCCGTTTGATGACAAGCGTGTACGCCAGGCGATCCTCAACGCCATTGATGTCAACAAGCTTATCAGCAACCAGCTGCAGGGCCAGGCCGAAGCCGCAACAAGCTATCTGCCAAAGTCCTTCCCCAACTACCATAAGGCGAAGAACGTTTATACCAAGAATATTTCCAAGGCGAAGCAGCTGCTCAGCGAAGCAGGTGTGTCAGGACAGACATTCACCCTGTACACTACCGACCATTCATGGATCACATCCCTTGCCCCGCAGGTCAAGAATGATCTCGAAGAGCTTGGGTTCAAGGTAGATATCCAGTCCATGTCCTCATCTGCCCTGTATCCGAATATCGTAGATACCGGCAATTTCTCCATGGTCCTTGCGCCGGGAGACCCGTCAGTATTCGGCAACGACCCTGACCTCCTCCTGAACTGGTGGTATGGCGACAATGCATGGATGCAGAAGCGTGCCGGCTGGAAGGGGAGCGAAGGCTATACGAAGCTTCACGAACTCATGGACCAGGCTATTGCCGCAAAAGATGATGCAAGCCGTCAGACCTACTGGAACCAGTGCTATGATCTCGTTTCCGAAGAGGTGCCGATCTACCCGCTGCTCCATCGCAAAACTACAACTGCGGTCAAGAAGGGCGTATTCTCGCAATTCTCCCCGATTGGCTCTACCGGCCTGAACTTCATCCATGCTAAGTTAAGCAAGCAGTGATGCCGGGAGCAGAATAACCGAAAACTGAACAGGATGGGGATAGTGCTGTAACGGGTGAAGCTATGCAGTATCCCCCAGACGTGAGGAGGGGTGTGGAACCCCCTTGACGCAGGGTTTCTCCCCTCCTTTATGTCTGTTTCCCTGCAGCAATATTGATTCCTCAGTTTTTGGGCGAAGCAGGTTTAACCGCAACTTCCTGCAAAGGAGCAGAAAATATATGTCGAACCTATTACGATTACTGGGCAGACGCCTGGTGGCCCTGCCATTCATGGCTTTTGGAGTGACATTCCTGGTTTTCTTCCTCATGTCATTCTCAAAATACGATCCCGCGACTGCGGCACTGGGCAGCGATGCTACGCCGCAGGCATTGCAGGCATACCGTCAGCAGATGGGGCTTGACCGCCCGTGGTATGAGCAGTTCTTCCGCTATATAGGAGGCCTGTTCCGTGGCGACCTCGGCACATATGGGGTGAACAGGGATTCCGTTGCCAAAAGGATCGGCGATGCATTCCCCATCACACTGCAGCTGACATTCATCAGCCTTTTCATAGGTGCTGTTGTAGCTATTATTTTTGGCGTTCTTGCAGCGCTGTACCGTGATACCTGGGTCGATCAGGTGATCCGGGTCCTGTCTATTATCAGCATCGCCACCCCGTCATTCTGGCTTGGCGTGCTGCTGATCTTCCTTCTGCAGATCCAGCTCGGCTGGCTTCCTGCTTCAGGCGATCTCGTGCCGTTTACAGCAGACCCCGGCGAGTATATGGCGCGCATGGCTATGCCGTGTTTTGCTATGGCGCTGCCGCTTGCGGGGCAGATGACCCGTATCATCCGCACGTCAATGGTTGAAGAGCTTGATAAAGATTATGTGCGTACAGCTATCGGCGCCGGCGTACCCCGGCGTGTAGTCATCGCCCGCAACGTATTCCGCAACGCGCTGATAACGCCTGTCACCGTACTTGGTATGAAGATTGGCTATCTGATGGGCGGCGCTATCGTTATCGAAATTATTTTTGCCCTTCCCGGAATGGGCACGGCGCTGTTTGACGGCATCAATAATAACCAGCCGCAGCTCGTACAGGGTGTGGTGCTTGTTGTGGCACTGTCATTCATCATCATCAACATCATTGTTGACATGCTGTATGTGCTTATCAACCCGAGAATCAGGACGGTGTAACAATGCTGTTTGGTAAAAGAAAAATTGCTGACGCCGCTGCCAGGCCTGGTGTCAAAGTGCGCCGCTGGTCACGGATGTCGGTTGGCTCGCGTATATCGCTTATTTTCCTTGCTCTCCTGGCTGCATGCGCTGTCCTCGCTCCCGTTATTTCCCCGCGCAACCCGTTGGAGATCACCATAAAATTGCTGTCTCCGAGTGCCGAACACTGGTTTGGTACGGATAACCTTGGCCGGGATGTGTTTTCCCGAGTGATGTACGGCGCACGGTACTCTCTGGTCATTGGCCTGTCGTCCGTGCTTTTCGCGCTGATAGTCGGTGCGCTTATCGGTGCGGCAGCAGCTGTAACACGGCCGTGGATATCTGAGCTGATCATGAGGGTCATCGATATCTTTATGTCGGTCCCCGGTATTGCGCTTGCAACAGTGTTCGTTACGATCCTCGGGCAGTCTATGGCCGGTATCGCCATATCGATCGGTGTTATCTATGTCCCGCAGATCGCCAGGGTAGTGAGGGCAAATATCATCAGCGAGTACGGCAAAGATTATGTCCGCGCTGTTATTGTTTTCGGTGCCCGCGCGCCATGGATACTCGTTAAGCATGTGACCCGCAATATTGCGGCGCCGGTAATGGTATTCACTACCCTTTCCGTTGCAGATGCTATTGTATTCGAGGCATCGCTGTCATTCATCAACATGGGTATCCCCGAACCGACGCCGACATGGGGCAACATCCTTTCTACCGCTAAGGAAGGCGTTATCTTCGGATACTGGTGGCAGGCACTCTTCCCGGGCCTTGCTATCATGCTCACAGTGCTGTGCCTCAATATCCTGTCGGAAGGCATCACTGATGCCATGGTTGCAGCCCCTACGGCTCCAATCAGCAAAGACCCGGCGAGTGCGGAATCTGCACGCAAAGAAGACAGGATCCTTACAGATCCGGTTGCTGCTTACCGTGAGCAGGAAGCAAGCCTTTCCGCATCCCTTGCAGCACTCCGTGAAGCCGAGCTCAAGCGTACAGACCGCTTCAGGCCAACGGCTACAGAGCCTCCGGTCATATCAGTCAATGACCTGTGCATCAGGTTCCCGCGCCATGGCGATGTGGATGTAGTTGACCACGTATCATTCTCGGTGCGCCCAGGCGAAACTATGGGCCTTGTGGGCGAATCCGGATGCGGCAAGTCAATCACTTCGCTGGCTATAATGGGCCTTCTCGATCCTAAAGCTGAGATCAGCGGTGAGATCATGTTCGAGGGGAAGAACCTTGTGGGCATGGATCCCAAGGCGCACAACGCCCTTCGCGGCCATGAGATCGCTATGGTCTATCAGGATGCTTTGTCATCATTGAACCCATCGATGCTTATCAAAGCCCAGATGAAGCAGCTGACGAAGCGCGGCGGCACCCGCAGTGCTGAAGAGCTTCTGGAGCTTGTAGGCCTCGAACCTAAGCGGACTCTCGAATCATATCCGCATGAGCTGTCCGGCGGCCAGCGCCAGCGCGTGCTTATCGCTATGGCACTGACCCGCGACCCGAAGCTGATCATTGCTGACGAGCCTACAACGGCTTTGGATGTAACTGTCCAGAAACAGGTTATTGACCTTCTGAACCAGCTGCGTGAAAAGCTCGGGTTCGCTATGATCTTCGTTTCCCATGACCTTGCACTGGTAGCTAAAGTTGCGCATTCCGTAACAGTTATGTATGCGGGGCAGGTAGTCGAGCAGGGTTCGATCACAGAGATCCTTACCGATCCGCGGCATGAATACACCCGCGGGCTGCTTGGTTCTGTTACATCGATTGAAGCCGGTGCCGGCCGCCTCCATCAGGTGCCTGGCACGGTCCCAAGCCCTGCGGACTTCCCGAAGGGCGACCGTTTCGCACCGCGTTCTTCGCATCCTGACCGCGGCCTGGATACCCGTCCGGTTATGAGGCGCATAGGCGATACTTATCATTATTATGCTGTGCTGCCTGACGGTCCTGAGCCCGACCCGCCCTACAGCCCGCCTGCAGATCGTAAAGCGGACCAGGTATATGCCGTAACGGTGGAAGCCGACGAATCCGGAATAGCCAGGTATTCCGAAGGAACAGAAGGAGCTGCACGATGAGTGGATATCAGACACCAGATCCTGTGCCAGGCCAGGGCGAATCTCCGGCGCCGGCTGCTTCCGCTGCCCGGGCGGCAGCAGCATCAGGGCAGGTACCGATCATTGAACTGCGCGATGTTGATGTTGTTTTCACTACACGTGCAGGGAAGCTGTTCCATCCGAATAAGATCAAGGCTGTCAACAAGGTGAACATCCAGCTGCTTGCCGGGCAGACTATCGGGATCGTAGGCGAGTCCGGCTGCGGCAAGTCCACAACTGCCAATGTGATGTGCGGCCTGCAGCAGGCGACTTCCGGCCAGGTGCTGTTCAAGGGCGTGGATGTGACGCATCGTTCTGCGAAGGACCGCAAGGAGATTGGCCGCATGGTTTCGGTGGTATTCCAGGATCCTGCTACAGCGCTTAACGCCCGCATGACTGTTGAAGACCAGCTGATCGATCCTCTTGTGGTCCATAAGCTGGGGGACAGGAAAAGCCGGGCTGCACGTGCGCGTGAGCTGCTCACCATGGTTGGCCTGCCGAAGTCAGCACTCGGGGCATTGCCCGGGCAGCTTTCCGGCGGCCAGCGCCAGCGCGTGGCTATTGCCCGTGCACTGTCCCTGAAACCTGATGCGATTATTGCTGATGAGCCGACGTCGGCACTTGATGTGTCAGTCCGTGCGCAGATCCTCAACCTGCTCACAGATCTGAAAAAGTCTCTCGGCCTGGGGATGGTTTTCATCAGCCATGATATCCAGACGGTCCGTTATGTTTCGGACCGCATCGTGGTGATGAACCATGGCACGATCGTTGAAAAGGGTGACGCTAAGGACGTCCTGAATAATCCGCAGGATGACTATACAAAACTGCTGCTTGGTGCTGCGCCTTCGCTGCTCCATCCAACGGCGGCTGAATGCGCGTAATAACAGCTGGTATAAGGAAAAATATTATGACAACTACATTCAGGGGCGTTATCCCGCCCGTTGTGACCCCTCTTACTGCTGACAGGGAACTGGACAGGGCAAGCCTTGCGCGTTCTGTTGACCGTATGATCAATGCGGGCGTTGATGGCCTGTTCTTCCTGGGATCTTCCGGTGAGGTCGTATTCAGTACGGATGAGCGCCGGCGGCAGATTGTCTCTGCAGGTGTGGAAGCAGTTGCAGGGCGTGTCCCTGTGCTCGTCGGATGTATCGATACGGAGACGAACCGTGTTATTGAGCACGCAAAAGAAGCCAGAGCACTCGGGGCAGATGCCATTGTGGCAACAGCGCCGTTTTATGCGCTTGGAGGGATCGCCGAGATTGAAAGGCATTTCCGGCTGATCCATGAAGCAGTCGATCTGCCGCTGTTTGCCTACGATATCCCTGTATGCGTCCACGTCAAGCTTCCGGGGGATCTTCTGGTGCGCCTCGGCAAAGACGGGGTCCTTACAGGTGTCAAGGATTCCTCCAATGATGACGTATCTTTCCGCTTCCTTGTTGATGACAATAACAGGGCCGGCCATCCTTTAACTCTCCTGACCGGCCAGGAAGTTGTTGTTGACGGTGCATATATGGCCGGTGCGGATGGCAGTGTGCCCGGCCTGGGCAATGTTGAACCGTCCGGGTATGTGCGCATGTGGAAAGCGTATGAATCAGGTGACTGGGAAACCGTCCGCAAAGAACAGGATGCCCTTTCTGCCCTGATGCGCATTGTCACAGCGACTTCGGGGGTATCGGGCTTCGGTGCCGGTGTGGGCGCATTCAAAACTGCCCTGGCATTGCTGGGTGTATTCGATACGAACCAGATGCCGGATCCCGTGCTTTCCCTCGGCAGGGACAATATTGCCGCAGTCGCTGCCGTTCTCCGTGAAAACGGTCTGGAGCCGGTGAAAACAGCCGATGAGGTCGCGTCCTCAGCCCGCTGATCCGGAGAGCATACTCTGCTGATCAAATAGTGACACGTGATGCCCATAGCGGCAACTATGGGCATCACACATAATCATACGGATCGCGGGGAGCAGCGGAAATTACAGAAACTATGGAAATCAAACAGGAGAAGACTTATGGCAGAAATCATTATCGTTAGGGACCAGGATGAAGCGGGAGAACTGTATGCACGCTGTGTAGCCGATCTGATAGCGGCCAACCCTTTCGCTGTACTCGGCCTGGCTACAGGATCTACCCCTCTGACGGCATATCAGCATTTAGCCCGGCAGATCAGGGACCGGGGTATAGATGTATCCCATGTCCGCGGATTTGCCCTTGATGAGTATGCCGGCCTGCCTGTGGAGCACCCGGAATCATACCGCAGCGTTATAACACGTACTGTTGTTGAGCCTCTTGGCCTTGACCCGCGTCACGTCCATGTAC
>ERZ773005.347-NODE-347-length-38074-cov-6.131303_pt1 | contig 38074 bp, 27 predicted proteins | sample MGYA00580666_ERZ773005 | MGnify/ENA primary metagenome ERZ773005 (study PRJEB29015, sample SAMEA2737999) | human oral metagenome | biome: human oral; feature: human-associated habitat; material: dental | place: China | collected 2061 ...
TGGCGGCGACGGCGCCGTTCTTGGCGTCGATGAGCAGGGTCTTGCTCATGCCGAGTTCACGGCCTTCGGTGATGCTGATCACCGGCAGTCCTAAGATTTCTGCACTTGTCTTCATAGCTATTTCCCCCTGTGTGTGATAGGTTTTCCTTTCTCTATGACGGATTTGCCTCCTCATGCCTCTTGGATGACGCTTTCGATCTCTGCAGAGACTTCAGGCGGTATTTGTGCAAGGGGCATGTTTGCAATCCCGTGGCTTGCCAAGATATGCCGGACGGTGCGCAGGTAGTCGATGCTTCGGCGAAGCTCCTGCTGCATGGCAGGGCTTTCCTGCGTTGCCGGAAGTGCGAGCGCCGTTTCGTAAGTGTCGCTTGCGGCTTCATATTCGCCCATTTCCTTGTAGGTGTTGCCGAGGTTGATGGCGATGAACGGCGCGTAATCATCGTTCCAGTAGATGCCGAGCGCCTGTTTGTAGGCGAAGACGGCACGGCGGAGACGGTGCGAGCGTGACTCCTTGTCTGCATAGTCGAGATAATCGTCCATGGAGTGAAGGCGGCCGACGGCTTCGGTGAGTTCCTTCAGCTCTTCCTTGGCACGCTGCCGCTCTTCTTCGCTGGGCAGTACGGCAGGCTCGAGATCGAGATCCTCCTCGTCCTCTTCGTCGGCGGGCGGCTCGGCCTCTTCCGCCTCGGCCGGCTTCTCGTCGGCGATTGGTTCGGCCTCTTTCGCCTCGGCCGGCTTCTCGTCGGCGGATGGTTCGGCCTCTTTCGCCTTTGCCGGCTGTTCGTTGGCGACTGGTTCGGCCTCTTCCGCTTCGGCCGGCTGCTCGTCGGCGACTGGCTCGGCCTTGGCTGCCTCCGTTGGCTGCTTGTCGGCGGGCGGTTCGGCCTCTTCCGCCTCGGCCGGCTTCTCGTCGGCGGGCGGTTCGGCCTCTTCCGCCTCGGCCGGCTTCTCGTCGGCGGACGGTTCGGCCTCTTCCGCCTTTGCCGGCTTCTCGTCGGCAGGCGGCTCGCCGCGTATGCTTGCCGATGCCGTGAGACGATCCTTTTTCAGCAGATGCGCGTTGTAGAGCGTGACGCCCAAGGACGCCGCAAGTACGAAGATGAGGATGAGTGCGTAATGCATCCGTGTCAAGAAGGGCGAGATATTGAGCGTCGCAAAGTTCACGAGGAAAGCCATGACTGCGCAGAGAATCAAGGGCTTATACTTGATGGGGCAGCCAAAGAAGATGGCAATCCGATGAAGCAAGAGGATGCTCGCCGCCATGATGGCGGCAGCAAGCAGGAAAAACGTCAATACCTATCACCACGCTTCGCTTCGACAAGTTTTCTGCAGACGGCTTTGCGTCCACAGAAAGCCAGGGCTGCTTGCAGAACCCCTGACATTAGCTATTTCGACGCTTCTCCTTGAATTCCTGCCATATATTTTGAAAAAAAACGCTTCGTTAAATTTCTTTGATAAAATTTCCCGATAAAAAAGGGGAATGGCAGGCGGACGGCGAATACTAACTTAAAAATAGGAGTCGCGGAGTGCTGTGCCTCGTCGTTTTCGAGATGCCGGCGCTTTGGTGACGTGTTTTGCTTGTTTCTTTTAGGTAAGGAGAGATTCAGATGACAGAAGCAACGTTGACGATTGAGAACAAGACGGGAATCCATGCGCGTCCGGCTTCCGTTTTCGTACAGACGGCTGCGAAGTTCAAATCCAAGGTGCAGGTCAAGGCGAAGGGCAAGACGGCCGATGCCAAGAGCATCCTCATGCTCATGAGCTTGGGTCTTTCCAAGGGGACGGAGATCACGATCGAGGCGGACGGTCCCGATGAGGCGGATGCTGTCGCGGCTCTCAAGGAACTCATCGTGACGAAGTTCGGCGAGGAATAAGAGGAGTGACGGAAGGCTCCGGGGATGTGTTCGTCTGTGCCCCGGAGCTTTTTTGTAAGAATTTATTCGATCGTTTTCATCATTTCTTAAGGCATCGCTGTGCGATATTCGAATAATCCATGAATGGGGGAGAGGGATATGGCAGGAAGTTTGCGCGGCAAGGGCGTCATCGCCGGCATCGCGATCGGCATGATCATGATGGCGGGGCAGAACATCGACGGCTATTTGAAAGGCTATGTGCCCGGCAACAAGGACATCGAGAACCAGAAGGTGAAGGATGCCATCCAGGCTGTCGTCGCCGTATTGCAGGAGAACATCAAGACGCTGCAGTCGAAGGGGATGGCGGAGCAGGCGGCCATCCTTGAGGCGCACCGCATGCTCGCCCAGGATCCGATGATGGAAGAGACGATGCACGCGAAGATGGATGCGCTCGCAAACGCTCCTCTGGCAGTGCTCGATACGGCGAAGGAGCAGGCGGCAATCTTCGAGCAGATGGACGATCCGTATTTTCGCGAGCGCGCCACCGACATCCGCGATGTCGGCAAGCGCATCGCCAAGTACATTCTCGGCGTCAAGGAGCCGGAGATCGGCGACGATCCCGTGATCCTCTGCGGGCACGAGATCGAGCCGTCCGTCATCGCCAACATCCCGACGGACAAGATCGCGGGCGTCATCCTCGGGCAGGGCAGCACGACATGCCACGCCGTCATCATCGCCAAGGCGCGGGCGATTCCGACCGTCGTCGGCATCGGCGAGCGGCTCGCGGAGATCCCCGATGGTGCGCCCGTCATCATCGACGGCGAGAGAGGCGACATCCTCGTGCGCCCCGACGAGGTGACGCTGGCGGACTATCGCGAGAAGATCAAGCAGCAGGAGGAGCGCAAGGCGTACTACGCCAAGCTTGCTCCCCTGCCTGCCGTCACGACGGACGGCGTGCGCGTCGAGCTTTGCGCCAACATCGGCAACCACATGGACGTCGACGCGGCGCTCACTTACGGCGCGGAGGGCGTCGGACTGTTCCGCTCGGAGTTCGTCTTCATGGGCAGGCAGGACATCCCGACGGAGGACGATCAGTTCAAGGCGTACAAGGAAGCCGTCGAGAAGTGCGGCGGCAAGATCTGCGTGATCCGCACGATGGACATCGGCGGCGACAAGCCGCTGCCGTACCTCAACATACCGCCCGAGGACAACCCGTTCCTCGGCTACCGTGCGCTTCGCATCAGCCTGCAGCGGCGCGACCTCTTCCTGCCGCAGCTCAAGGCGATCTTAAGGGCCGGCGTCTACGGCAAGGCGGCGATCATGGCGCCGATGGTCATCAACGTCGCGGAGTTCAAGAAGGTTCTGGAATTCGTCGACGAGGCGAAGCTCGAGCTTTCGCACGAGGGCAAGGCGTTTTCCGAGAGCGTGCAGGTCGGCATCATGGTCGAGACGCCGGCGGCCGCCATCATGACGCCCGAGCTTTCTAAGTACGTCGACTTCTTCAGCATCGGCACGAACGATCTCGTGCAGTACACGCTCGCCGTCGACCGCGGCAATTCGAGCATCGCCTACCTTTACAACCACTTCAATCCCGCCGTCCTGCGCCTCGTCGAGCGCACGGCGCGAGCCGCCAAGGACAATGGGATATGGTGCGGCATGTGCGGCGAGATGGCGAGCGATCCCTACGCTGCCGTGCTGCTGATGGCGATGGGGCTGACGGAACTCAGCATGAGTGCGCCGTCGATTCCGCGCGTCAAGGAGAAACTGCGTGCTGTTTCTGCCGTGCAGGCGAAGGAGATCCTCGCCGATGTCATGAAGATGGAGGACGGGGACGAGATCAAGGCGTATCTGCAGAAGGTTCTCGCCTGATGCTGCGCCTCAAGGCGGGTCGGGAAAAAGCGGTTCGGGGTCTGATCGCGGCGATTCTTCTCGCCGCGATTCTCGTTTTTGCCGACCTCTTCGTGCTGAGCCGCAGCGCCGCCTTGATCTTCAATCATGCGATGGCGGATCAGACGATGCTGCGCGGCACGGTGACGGTCGAGAAGCTGCACGCGAACATCTTCGGCGAGGTGCGCTTTGAAAAGCTCGAATGGAAGGACGCCGAGGGCAATACGATCCTCTTCGTGCCGCGCGGCAGTTTTCGGGCACGGCCTTACGACGTCCTCACGGGCAATCTGAAGTCGACGACGATCCAGGAACTGACGCTCGACGGCGCCGTGCTCTCGATGGCCTTGGACGACGACATGCAGTTCGACTTCCTGCGCCATTCGCCGGAGCTTGATGCGGCGGAGGAGGCGAGGCTCAAGGAAAAGGAGCGCGAGGAGAAGGAACGTGCGAAGGAGCGCCGAGCGAGGCGCGACAGCATGACGGAAGCCGAGCTGAAGGCGCTTGGCGAGGAGGCGCGCACCCTGAGGAGGCTGGCGATGAAGGAGCGTCTGCGAAACTTCAACCGCGAGGGCAGGAAGCTGCGCCTGACGCTCGATCTCACGAATTGCCGCGGCGAGCTTTTCTATCGTCGCCGCCATTACCTGCTGCAGGGGATGGAAGTCCATGCAGACATCAACACGTCGGAGAAAGTAGCCATCAAGGGGACGGTCGTGGGGCTCGGCGGCACGATGGAGGGCAATGGCATGACGATCAACGGCGCAGTCGATATGAGAGAGTCAGACCGCCCCGTCGCCGACCTCTCCGTACTCGTCAGCGAGGTCGATCCGAGTTCCTTGGGCTTCGGCATGGACATCCGTGACAAGATGACGCTCTCCGTGCGATTCACCGGGCCTTTGGATGCGATGGGCGGCGAGGGTTTCGTGCGCATGAAAAGGCTTCACATCCCCGGCATCGAGTTCAGGAATGTCGAAGGGACGGTGCGCTGGCATGATGCGCGGCTCGACTTCGCCGACGTGACGGCGGACGTCTTCGGCGGCAGGCTGCGCGCCTACGGCGATTACGATCTCGACACGCGCTATTGGCATCTCTACGGAAAAGGCGAGGGACTGGAAGCGGCGCAGGGATTCCCCAATGCCTGGCTTGACTGCAAGGTGGAACTCGACATCGCCATTCGTTCGACGGGCAGCTCGCGGCGCACCGAGTATCGGGGAAGCTTCCGCTCGGGTGCGGGAACGTACCGCTGGGTCGTGCCGTTCGTGAGCCTTTCGGGCAGTTTCGACAGCGCGTGGCACGATCTTCGGCTCGGCGACCTCGAGATCGACTTCGGCGACGGCTATCGTGCACGCGCCGAGACGTTCCGCAAGAAGGACGGCAAGGTGACGCTCTCGCCGATCGAGATCTACGACGCCGACGGCAAGCGGGCTTCCTTCGGCTGGAAGGAAAAGTGGTAGAGGGCGGGGCTGCTGCACGGATTTTTTGTTGCGGCTGTTCGTATTTGATGTTATACTGACGCCAAGGGGAGGGATTATCATGGCAGATGCTTTGGCACGGTCTTATGCAGATGAAAGGCATGAAGAAACTGTTGAAACTGTGGGGATTCGCACATTTGACACGTTGACTGCCGCAGAACTGGACGCCAAACTGCAGCATAGCTATGCGCAGTGCCTCGCTGGGGAAGGCAGGCCGTTTGCAGCTGTCTTTGATGAGATCGAGAGGAGTCCCCGCTGAATGGATGTCTATGAGATCATCATGATGTTTTGAATATCATCTACGCCAAGCGTGAACAGTTGCGGATGCTGGCACAGATGGAACTTGATTGAGACAGGCGGGGCTGCTGCGCGGAAATTGCCGTGCAGCAGCCCCTTTTTCATGTGCCGACGGAATCATGCCGATGTGATTATATTAAATTTATATCTTGATAAAAAGAAATTATTTTCCGAAGAAGGATTTTCGCCATGCATAGCGAATACAATAGGCGCAAGGCAGGAAAGCCCTATTTTTTTGTGCCGCAGGCAAGAATAAACACGTGAAAAGCGGAGTTTTTCCGAAAAAACCCGAAAAAAATTTATTGCCTATTGCGCGGGTTTATAGTATCATAAACGATGTAGGGCTTTTAGCGACATTATCATAAACGGAGGGGTAATTGTGGAAATTCTCGTATGTATCAAACAAGTCCCTGGCTCGAACAAGGTTGAAGTCGATCCGGTGACGGGCGTCTTGAAGCGCGACGGCGCTGATTCCAAGATGAACCCGTACGACCTGTTTGCTCTCGAGTGCGGCCTGCTTCTCAAGGAGCAGTACGGCGGACGCGTCAGCGTCATCACGATGGGACCGCCGCAGGCGAAGGCCGTCATCTACGAGGCGTTCGCCATGGGCGCGGACGAAGGCGTCATCATTTCCGACCGCTCGTTCGGCGGCGCGGACGTTCTGGCGACGAGCTACACGCTTTCGCAGGGCATCAAGAAGTTCGGCAAGTTCGACCTGATTATCTGCGGCCTGCAGACGACGGACGGCGATACGGCGCAGGTCGGGCCTGAGGTCTCCGAGGCGCTCGACCTGCCGAGCGTCTGCAATGTCAAGAAGATCAAGGGCGTCGAGGACGGCGGCATCCTCGTCGACATGGAGATGGCGCAGGACGTCGAGCACCTGAAGGTTCAGTTCCCGTGTCTCATCACGGTGCAGAAGGACATCGTGCAGCCGCGTCTGCCGTCGTACCTCAAGAAGAAGGCGACGGAGACGAAGGAGATCCCGATGTTCACGCTTCAGGACATGGCGGACAAGGACAAGAACCATTACGGCCTGAACGGCTCGCCGACGCAGGTGCAGCGCATCTTCCCGCCGACCTCCGACAAGGAGCAGGTCTCGTGGACGGGCACGGCGGAAGAGATCACAGACAAGATCATGGGCATGCTGAAGAAGAAGAAGTTCATCGCTTAATTCCCGAAAAAGCCGGAAACTGCCCGAGCGGCGCAGCCAATTTCGCCGTGCGGGAGTCGAACAAGAACTGGAGGAAATGCACATGGGGAAACTCATTGTCCATCAAGACAAAATCACCAGCCAAGAGATCATGGAAGAGGTCATCTCCGTCTGCCCGTTCAACGCGCTTGAAGACAAGGACGGCAAGCTTGAGATCAACGCGGCCTGCAAGCTCTGTAAGCTGTGCGTGAAGAAAGGCCCGGCGGGCGTCATGGAGTTCGTCGAGGACGAGGTGAAGCCCTCGGTCGACAAGAGCAAGTGGAACGGCATCGCCGTCTACGTCGAGCATGAGGAAGGCGCAATCCATCCCGTCACCTTCGAGCTTATCGGCAAGGCGAAGGAACTGGCGGCAAAAATCAACCATCCCGTGTATGCAGTATTCATCGGCAGCGACATCAAGGGGCGCGTCGACGAGCTTAGGCATTACGGCGTGGACAAGGTCTTCTGTTGTGACGATCCCGAACTCAAGTACTTCAAGATCGAGACATATACGTCGGCGTTCGAGGCGTTCATCAACAAGGTGAAGCCGACGGCGATCCTCGTCGGCGCGACCTCGGTCGGCCGCCAGCTCGCACCGCGCGTCGCCGCCCGCTTCAAGACGGGTCTGACGGCGGACTGCACGATCCTCGACATGAAGGAGAACACGGATCTCGTCCAGATCCGCCCGGCATTCGGCGGCAACATCATGGCGGAGATCCACACGCCGAACCACCGTCCGCAGATGTGCACGGTGCGCTACAAGATCATGAACGCGCCCGAGAGGAGCGCGGAACTCTCCGGCGAAGTCGAGGAGTTCACGGTCTCCAAGGACAAGCTCAAGAACCGTGTCGAGGTGCACGGCACGACGAAGAAGCCGAAGGAGCAGAGCATCGAGAACGCCGAGGTGCTCGTCGTCGCAGGCCGCGGCGTCAAGAAGAAGGAAGACCTCGCGATGATCGAGGAGCTGGCAGAGCATCTGGGCGCACAGGTCGCCTGCACGCGCCCCTTGATGGAAGCCGGCTGGCTCGACGCCAAGCATCAGATCGGCCTTTCGGGACGCACGGTTCGCCCAAAGCTCATCATCACCTGCGGCGTATCGGGCGCGATCCAGTTTGTCGCCGGCATGAACAACTCGGAAAACATCATCGCCATCAATTCGGATCCGAAGGCGTCGATCTTCAGTGTGGCGAATTACGCCATCGTCGGGGACATCTATGAGATCGTCCCGCAGCTGATTGAAAAGATCAAGAAAGGGGAGGCCGTTGTAGCATGAGTAACTACAAGACTTTCGATGAAAAAGATCTGGAGGCTCTCGCCAAGATCGTTGACCGCGAACGCCTTCTTTGGAAGGATGAGATCAAGGAAGAGTACAGCCATGACGAGCTGAGCGCCGAGGCGCATTATCCCGACGTCGTCGTGCGCGTGACCTCGACGGAAGAGGTTTCCAAGGTCATGAAGTACTGCTACGACAACAACCTGCCTGTGACGCCGCGCGGCGCGGGCACGGGTCTCGTCGGCGCTTCCGTCGCCGTGCACAAGGGCGTCATGATCGACACGACGCTCATGAACCACTTCCTTGAGCTTGACGAGAAGAACCTCACGCTGACGGTCGAGCCGGGCGTGCTCATCATGGAAATCTATGCTTACGTCGAGCCGCACGGGCTTTTCTACCCGCCCGATCCGGGCGAGAAGTCCGCGACGATCGGCGGCAACATCTCGACGAACGCCGGCGGCATGCGCGCTGTCAAGTACGGCGTCACGCGCGACTACGTGCGCGCCTTGGAGGTCGTCCTGGCAGACGGCACGGTCATGAACCTCGGCGGCAAGGTCGTCAAGAACTCGACGGGCTACGACATCAAGGACATGATCATTGGCTCGGAAGGCACGCTCGCCATCGTCACGAAGGCGACGCTGAAGCTCATCCCGCTGCCGAAGAAGACGGTCACGCTGCTCGTGCCGTTCCCGACCTTGAAGCACGCGATCGACACGGTGCCCGTCATCATGAAGTCGAAGGTCATTCCGACGGCCGTCGAGTTCATGGAGCGCGAGGTCATCATGGACGCCGAGGAGTATCTCGGCATGAAGTTCCCCGACAAGACGGCGGACGCCTACCTGCTGCTGAAGTTCGACGGCAACTCGACGGAAGAGATTTCGGGCACGTATGACGATGTCGCGAAGATTTGCCTCGACCAGGGCGCGATCGATCTCTTCATCGCCGATACGGAAGAGCGCGAAACGCCGATCTGGAAGACGCGCGGCGCCTTCCTCGAAGCGATCAAGGGTTCGACGACGGAAATGGACGAGGTGGACTGCGTTGTGCCGCGCGACCGCGTCAACACATTCGTCGAATACGTGCATCAGGTGCGCGAGGACATGGGCATCCGCATCAAGAGCTTCGGCCATGCGGGCGACGGCAACCTCCACATCTACATCCTGCGCGATGACATGAACGACGCGGATTGGAAGAAGAACCTCGGAGACGCCATGGAGCGCATGTACGCCAAATCCCGCGAACTCAAGGGACTCGTCTCCGGCGAGCACGGCGTCGGTCTCGCGAAGATGTCCTACATGAGCGAGAACTATGCGCCCGAGAAGATCGAGTTGATGCGCGGCATCAAGAAGGCCTTCGACGCGAAGGGCATCCTGAATCCGTCGAAGCTGTTCTGAGAACCTGCTTTTGCAGCGGATTTCCCTGCATCATTGAGAGAGAACGGTGAAGGATCGTGAAGGATGCTCTTGCGAGCCGTCCTTCCGTTGACAACTTGACTTATGAAAGGCCCCTTTTCCCGCCTTGCCGCGAAAAGCGCCGTGCGGGCCGCCTCCTGCACGATGCTGCGCGGCAAGTGCGGGAAAAGGGGATTTCTTAAGAAATAATATATATATATTATCTATTTTCATGAAAATCTAATTAAGGAGGATGAACTATGCTGAAAATCTGTCAGGATTGGCCCAAGGAAGCGTTCGATGACAAACTCATTGATGCGAAATATTGGGACGATTTTGAGAAAAACGCCACTCTGGCTGCTGCGGAAGTCTTTCGCGTGAAGGATCTGGCGGAGGCGAAGGCGAAGACGGCGGAACTCATCAAGGACTTCGAGTGCAAGAAGGTCATCGCGACGTGCGGCGACAAGAATCCGGGCATCAAGAAGATCTACGAGGAGCTTTCCACGCCCGAGACGCCGATCTACACGGACAAGTTCGAGATTGCGGAGAATGCGCCGACGGCTGACCTCGGTCTTTCGGTCGCGGAGTTCGGCGTCGGCGAGACGGGCGGCGTCTGTGTCGACACCTATTCCTACGAGGCGCGCGTCACGGGCATGCTGCCGCCAGTACATGCCGTATACATCAATGCAAACTATATGACGGAAAACCTCACGACGGCTTTGAAGATCATCGCACGCGTTTACAAGCGCGGCTACGTCGGTTTCATCACGGGACCGTCGCGCACGGCGGACATCGAGCGCGTGCTGACGCTCGGCGTTCATGGCCCGAGCCGCTTCTTCGTCATTGCAATCGAGAACATGGAAGGGAGTGAGGGCTGATGGCACGCGATCTGCGCAAGGAAATCAACGAAAAGCTTGAGGATCCGATTCTTCGCGGCGCTCTCGGCAAATTCGCCGAGCAGTACCCGGGCGCTCGCCTGAAGTCGTACGAAGGGTATGACATTGAGGCTCTGCGCGAGGATCTGCGCGCGATGAAGCACGACGCCGTGCAGCACATCGACCAGCTCGCCGATCAGTTCGAGGCTGCCGTCCGTGAGCGCGGCGGCGTAGTCTACCGTGCGAAGGACGGGCAGGCGGTCAAGGATTATCTCCTCAAGATCTGCAAGGAAAACAACGTCAAGCGCATCGTCAAGTCGAAATCCATGGCGAGTGAGGAAATCCGCCTCAACGAAGACATCGAGGCGCACGGCATTCACATCCGTGAGACGGATTTGGGCGAATGGATGCTTTCCGTCGCGGGACAGCACCCGTCGCACATGGTCATGCCGGCGATTCACCTGAATCGCGAGCAGTGCGCGGGCTTCTTCTCCAAGGAGCTGAAGAAAGACATTCCGAGCGACATTCCCTTCATGGTTCAGACGGCGCGCCAGGTGCTGCGCGAGGAGTTCATGCAGGCGGATATCGGCTTTACGGGCGCGAACTTCGGCGTCGCCGAGAACGGTGCGACCGGCCTCGTGACGAACGAAGGCAACGCGCGTATCGCGACGACGCTGCCGCGCATCAACGTCGTCCTCATCGGTTATGAGAAGCTCATCCCGAAGGTCGAAGATATTTCCAAGATCCTGCGCCTCTTGCCGCGCAACGGCACGTGCCAGAAAGCGACGAGCTACGAGACGTTCATCTCCGGCCCCACGCCCGTCATCTACAAGAAGGACGGCAAGTGGGTCGAGGAGGATCGCAAGCTCTACGTCATCCTCTTGGACAACGGCCGTTTGGAAGCTGCGCGTGACCCCAAGCTCAACGAGGTCTATCAGTGCGTGCGCTGCGCCTCCTGCCTCAACGTATGTCCGATCTGGACACTCGTCGGCGGCAACGTCTACGGGCATATTTACTCCGGCGGCATCGGGGCGATTCTCACGGGTCTTTTGGACAACGGACTCAAGGATTTCTCGAAGTTCAGCGATCTCTGCATAGGCTGCCGCAAGTGCGTGCAGATCTGCCCGGGCAAGATCCCCATCCCGGACATCATCGACGAGCTGCGCTCGAGGAACGTGAAGGAAAATGGCATGCCGTTCGCAGAAAAGACGGTGTTCCAGAACATCCTCGCGAACCGCAAGGTCTTCCATACGCTTCTGAGGATCGGCGCGAAGGCGCAGAAGCCGATGACAAGCGGCAAGTTCATCCGCCATCTGCCTCTGTTCTTTGCGAAGATGACGGACAACCGCAGTCTGCCCGCCATCGCCGACAAGCCGTTCCGCGACCGTGCCAAGGAGCTGGAGAAGGCGAATCCGCAGAATCCGAAGATGCGAGTCGCCTTCTTCTCGGGCTGCAACATGGACTTCGTCTTCCCCGACACGGCGGAAAACGCCGTGCGTGTGCTGCAGGATGCCGGCGTCGCCGTCTTCTTCCCGCAGGAGCAGAGTTGCTGCGGCAAGCCGGCGATGGGCATGGGCGACCGCGACACGGGCAGGAAGCTCGCGAAGAAGAACATCGAGGCTCTTCTCGCGGTGAATCCCGACGCGATCTTTTCGGCGTGCCCGACCTGCACGGAAACCTTGGAGAAGACGTATGTCGAGATCTTCGAGGACGATCCTGCCATGCTCGCGAAGGTCAAGACGTTCTCGAGCAAGATCCGCGAGTTCACGAGTCTCGTCGCCGAGCTTTACGAGAAGGAAGGCCGCCTGATGCCGGCAGCTGCCGGCGGGCAGAAGGTCACGTACCACGACTCGTGCCACATCCGCCGCGGTCTCGGCATCTACAAGGAACCGCGCGCGCTTCTTGAGGCGACGCCCGGCATCGACTTCGTCGAGATGAAGGACGCCGACCACTGCTGCGGCATGGCGGGCGCCTTCGGCATGAAGTACGTCGAGATCTCGATGCCGCTGCTCGAAAAGAAGGTCAACAACATCAAGAACACGGGCGCAGAGGTTTGCGCGGTCGCCTGCCCGGCCTGCATGATGCAGATCGGCGGCGGTCTCGACAAGCAGGCGCCGAACGTCAAGGTCAAGCACGTCGCGGATATTCTTGCGGAAAATATCGCGGCAAGGGGAAGATGATCTTGATGCAGGCCGCAGTGCAGCAGCCTCGGCGCATCTTCGGATGCGCCGGGGCGGACTGTACGGACATAGGGAGTTTTTGGAAATTTCCCGAATCTTTGAAAACTGGATAGGAGTTGAAATTCATGTTAGCTTTGCTCGCAGCAGTTCCCATACTGCTGACCATCCTTCTGACCGTCGGCTTCAATATGTCGGCGAAGAAAGTCCTGCCGCTCGCTTGGGCGGTCAGTGTCGTCATCGGACTCACCTACTGGCAGATGGATCCGCAGAAGGTCGCCGCGTTCTCCGTGGCAGGTTTTCTCGGCTCCATTGATACTCTGCTCATCATCTTCGGCGCGATTCTCCTCATGAACATGCTGAACGCGGCGGGCGCAATGCACCGCATCCAGGGCATGTTCAACGGCATCACGGAAGATGCGCGCATCCAGCTTGTCATCATCGGTTTCGCTTTCAGTGCGTTCATCGAGGGCGCGGCGGGCTTCGGCACGCCGGCGGCAATCGCGGCTCCCTTGCTCATCGGTCTTGGCTTTCCTCCGATGGCGGCCGCTGTCGCCTGCCTCATCCTGAACTCCACGCCGGTGCCGTTCGGCGCCGCCGGCACGCCGACGAACTCGGCTGCCGACATCGTCAAGGAAATGCTTCCGGCTGCCATGGACTTTGAGACTTGGAAGCTCGGCCTTTCCTTCATCTCGGCGTTCGGCATGGCGCTCGGGGCGCTTTTCATCATCTTCATCGTCGTCGGCATCATCACGCGCATGTTCGGCAAGAACAAGTCCTTCGCGGACGCTGTTCCGGTCATCCCGTTCTGCGTCTTTGCCGCTGTCGTCTTTGACATCTTCTTCCTCCTGCTCGCGAAGTTCATCGGCTCGGAGATCACGTCGCTGACGGCGGCCGCCATCACGGTGTTCGTGCTCATCGGCGCGGCGAAGGCGGGCTTCCTCATGCCGAAGACGGTCTGGCGCTTTGAGCACGAGGAGAAGAAGACTGAGACGACGGGAGACATTCCTCACATGTCGCTCTTCAAGGCTTGGATTCCGTACCTCTTCGTTTCGCTGTGGCTGATCCTTACGCGCATCCCGCAGCTCGGTCTCAAGGGTCCCATCAAGAGCGTCGTCATCTCTGTCAAGGGCATCCTCGGCGTTCCTGAAGCTGCATGGAACTTCGCGATCTTGAACAACCCGGGCATCGCGCCGTTCATCCTCATCGTGCTGCTTTCCATCCCGCTCTACGGCCTTTCAGGCACGCAGGTCAAAGACATCTTTGCGAAGTCCGGCAAGCAGGTCTACGGTGCGACCATCGCCCTGATCTTCGGCTTCGGCCTCGTCTACATGTACCGCTGGTCGAGCTTCAACGGCGCAGGCCTTGACTCCATGCTCCTGACGATGGCGAAGGGCGTCGCGGATCTCGCGGGAGAGAACTACTTCTACGTCGCTCCGTTCATCGGCTCGGTCGGCGCTTTCATGTTCGGCTCGAATACGGTGTCGAACGTCATGTTCGCCCCGCTGCAGTTCCAGACGGCGCAGCTTCTGAACATCCCGCCGACGGTCATCCTCGCCTTGCAGAATCAGGGCGGCGCGTTCGGCAACATGGTTTGCATCAACAACATCGTCGCCGTGTCCGCCACGACGGGCATCATCACGATCAAGGGCATCGAGGGCAAGCTCCTCAAGACGGATGCCGTCCCGTGGGCGATTTATTACGCGATCTGCATCGTGGCCATGCTCATCGCCTTGCAGGTCGGCCTTGTGCCCGATATTGCCATGGATATGATGAAATAAGATCTTTTGGAAGCGCTGATAAGTTCAGCGCTTCCTCGAATCTTGCCCAGGGCGGCGCTTTGCCGGATCCTGCGGCTGCCCCCGATCGAATCTTCTCGGTCGGGGGTTTTCCTATGCTTGCTCAATCCTTGAGATGGAAGAAATTCCGGATGAGGTTCTTCTTTTCCGTGGAGGCGGCTTCGTGCGCCGCACTGCTGTCCGTGCTGCTGTAAAAGGCATGCGGTCCCGTCTTGCTGCTCGTCAGCCATTCTTCGGAGAAGATGGGCTTGTTCATGACGAGCGTGGCGATCTGGTTGCGGATGGCTTCGAGATCTTTTTCGGGCAGCTTCTTTTTCAAGGCCGCGCTCAGGAGTGCGCCGATCTCGGACATCTCTTTCTCTTTCAAGGAGCGTATGGTCGGCGTCAGGCTCGAAAGGCGCAGGGAGGGAAGGAAGACGCCCTTTTGCATGGTCGGGACGCAGTCCGCCTTGACCTGGAAGCCGGCTTTTCCCATGTAGGCTGTGATGTCGGTTTCCTGCAGATCGTCAGGGAGCAGCGGCAGGACGAGATGCGTGTCCGTGCCGTCGCAAAGCAAAGGGATCGCATTCTTTTCCAAAGCGTGTTCGAGTTCCTTGCCGTTGGCGAGAACCTGCTTGCCGTACTGCCGGAAGGTTTCCGTTCCGGCTTCCAAGAGCGCCGCAGCCAGCGCCGCCATGTGATTGATGTGGAGCGAAGTGTGCCCCGTATTGTTGACGGCGTCGTCAAGCTTCTTGCTGATCTCCTTCGTGGAAAGCACGATGGCGCCGTCCGGTCCGTGCAGGGAATCGTTCGTGGGGAACGTGACGACGTCGGCGAACGGCACGGGCGACGGGAGGAGTCCGGCCGCGACGAGTCCGACGCTCTGTCCGATGTCCACCCACAGGTAGGCGCCGACGTTCCGGGCGATTTCGGAGAGGCGGCGGTAATTCGCGTTGCGCGGGTAGCTGACGGGGGAGAAGATGATCAGATGCGGCTTCGTCTCCTGCGCCGTCCGTTCGACTTCATCCCAGTCGAGCACCTGCTTCTTGGCGTCGATGCCGAAGTTCTTGAAGGTGAAGTTCAGACCGCTGCAATGCTCTTTTTTTCGCAGATTGAAGGAGAGCACGCGGCTGTTTGGCTCTAAGAGGGCGAGGCAGACGACGCGCGAGGCGGCGCCGATGTTGCCGAGGCGGACGATGGCGTGCTCGCTGCCGAAGAGCTTCTTCGTCCGCTTGATGGCCAGCTCCTCGAGATCCGTGCTGCCGGCATGAGGATTCAGCGCATCGAAGGCGCTGTTGGCGAGCAGGCTGCCTTCCAGGTAGTGCGCGAAGGGCGACATGGCATTGTTGTTGGGCACGAGGGAGAGCATGTAGCGCTGACGCTGTATCTCATCCTGCAGGAAGGCGAAGATCTCGGGATCGAAGGCCTGCAAGTTTCTCAATAACAGTTCTTTCTTCATATAGGAAAGCTCCTTTCGATTAGAACGGCCATACCATGGGGATGATGACGGCGCATGTGATGAGGGAGAGCACGGCGAGCGGCACGCCGATCTTCACGTAATCCATGAAGCGGAATTTGCCGGGGCCCAGAACCAAGGTGTTGGGCGGCGTGGCGACGGGCGTCGTGAAGGCGCAGGAGGCGGCGATGCCGATCGCCATGAGCACGGGATGCGGCGAAACGCCGATCGATTGGGCGATGGAAATGCCGATGGGGGCGAGGAGCGCCGAGGACGCCGTGTTGGACATGAACTGCGTGAGTCCGCAGGAGAGCAGGAACATGGAGACGACGATCAGCATGGGCGCGGGGTTCGCGCCGATGAGGTCGAGGACGCTGTGCGCGATGAGCTTCCCCGCGCCGCTCGTGTCCATGGCCTTTGCCAGGGGCAGCATGCCGGCGAAGAGGAAGATGGTCGTCCAGTCGATACCCTGGTAGGCCTGCTTTTCTGACACACAGCCCGTGAGCACGCAGACGAGGGCGCCGACGATCGCCGAAGTCTGCATGGGGACGTGAATCTGCTTTTCGAGCACCATCGCGATGACTGTGGCGATGAGGATGCCGGCGCAGATGAACATCTTCCGCGCATCTTTGGGCGCTTCGGAGGACTTGTCGTCCATCTCGTGCTCCGACATGGTGTGCGGGCAGAGGCGGCTGCCGATGAAGACCATGTAGAGTACGCCGATGATGGACAGGGGGACGCCGATCCAAGCGAACTCGAAGAAGCCGAAGGCCGGCAAGCCGTTCGCATCCAAGGTCGCGCTCATCAGGATGTTCGGCGGCGTGCCGATCATCGTGATCGTGCCGCCGACGTTCGCAGCGACGGCGAGCGCCATGAGCTGGGGGGCGACGGGAAGGCGGGCGGCGGCGCAGATCTGCATGACGACGGGGATCAGGCACGCGACGGTCGCCGTGTTGGAAGAGACCGAGGACAGGATGATCGTTATGACCATCAGGGCGATCATCAGTTTCTTCTCGTCCGTGCCGGATTTCTTTACGACCTCGACGCCGATCTTCTGTGCAAGACCCGTCTGAAACATCGCCGCTCCGATGACGAACATGCCGGCGAAGAGGACGACGGTGGAGTTTGACAGGCCGGAAAACACTTCGGCGGGCGTCAAGACGCCGAGGAAGCCCAGCGCGATCGCCGCCCCCATGGCTGTCACCGCCAGCGGGATGATTTCCGTGGCGAAGAAGAAGGCGGCGATGCCCAGCACCGCCAAGGTCAATGTTGCTGCATCCAGTTCCATTTTTTATCAGCTCCTATTCTGGAATGTGCATCTTTTCCGGGGAATCGCCGCCGAATTCAGCTCGCCGTCTCGGCGCGTCCCTGCCGCCTCCGGTCTTGCTCTTTGACAGGACGCTTTCGCGGGGCCGACGGATTTCATGCGATCGACTCTTCCCTTGATGCCTCTTTGAATAATTGTATGCTTCTGTTTTTTCTGAATATATCCTGCCGATTTTGGGAACTGTTTCCTATGAAATATCTTCATGGAGTGATAACTGAAAAGAATTTATGCTCCATGCAGCTGCACATCTTCATACAACAGAACTTCTGTCGAAAATTGAGGTGTAATTATATATATGAATCAGATTCATATATATTCAATAAATTTTCTCGTCTCTCTAGATTTCTTTGTAAAAAATGATATAATACTGATAGGAATATAAAAATCAATATCAAGGAGGAAGCAGCATGAAGAAAAGGACGAGCAAGAATGCCGGACGTGCGCTTGTTTTGGCAGTCGCGCTGCACTTTGTGTTGCCTGCGTGTGCTGTACACGCGGAAGAAAGTGCGGGGGGGGGTAAACCTCTTCGGACAGATGCTGTAAACGTCGAGGCAGATGCGGCGAAGGAAGAGGCGAAGTACGATTCGCAGTCGACGACGATCATCACGAAGGAGGACATCGCGAGAAAGCAGGCGAAGTCCGTCGAGGATGTGATCTTCAACGAAGTCGGCGTCACGCGCACGATCGACGCGATGGGGAACGTCGGCGTGTCGATCCGCGGCGGCGACCCGCGCCATACGCTGCTGATGGTGGACGGTCAGCGCGTCTTGGGCGGCGAGGCGAAGTACAACGGCAACGGCGACGAGCTTTTGCGCATCGGCGCGGAGAATATCGAGCGCATCGAGATCATTCGCGGCGCGGCGAGCGCCAAGTACGGCGCGGACGCCATTGGCGGCGTGATCCATGTCATCACAAAGCAGGGCGTAAAGAATCCGTCCGTCTCGCTGAACATCGAGGGACGCTTCCACAACTCGCGCACGGGGAGCGGCACGGAGACGAACACCCTGCCGACGAATTTCTACCTGCGTGCGGACTCCGGCGACATCGGCAAGCTGAACCTCAGCGGGTGGACATCAAAGCGCGAGGTCATGCCCGTCTACTCGCACGGCAAGCAGTTCATCGCAGGCGAGAACTGGTACGAGGATTTCAAGCCGTCGCTGCGCTTCTGCGGCTCGATCAAGAACGACGGTGTGAGCGGCTCCTACAGCTTTGACGATGCGAGAAAGCTGACCTTCCGCCTGACAACGGAGCGCGAGGATATGCAGCGGCGCAACAAGAACGTGCTTTATCCGCTCGGCTCCTTCTTCGAGCCAATGCAGATTTATCAGCGCAATCGCTCGCGTGATACCTACAGCCTTGGATTCGAGGGACGTTGGTCGAAAAAGACGGACTACAGCGTGAGCTTCGGTCACGGTAGAATGCGCGAGGACGACTCGACAGTTCTTTCCTACTATAGCGGCGGACACGATAAATATGCGGGCAAGAACAGTCTCGCAGGCGTCGATTGGCTTGAACATCGGCAGACGAATCTTGATTTCCATTTCAACACAGCAGCGAATGACGCGCATTATCTGAGCTACGGTTTCGGTTGGCAGAAAGAATACGCCGAAGGTTCGCGTCTTAAGAGTGCATCCAGAGTGCGAGAGGTGACGATCAATCCGTGGGATTACGACAAGTCGCTGTGGGTCGATGATAATACAGCGGGCATGGACGATAAGCCTGACTCCTATGTACACAATCACAAGTTTATTCGCAGTGATAACGGCTTCATCTGGGACAGCAATACGGAATATTACGGTTCGTCGACGCCGCCGCCGCTGACTTACGAGGAAGCGAAGCGGATCAATTTGACAGAGTATTTGATGAGTGGGACGATTTCCGACCCCGATCTGAAAGCGAAGTTTGAAGCCTTCAATCAACTTTTGCGAGAGCAGAATGATCTCAGCGATCCGAAATTCGCCGACGCCCCGTCGATGTATCTTGATGCTCCCGTATTCGGGTACTATGGACTTTTTGAATCGGCGGGCGAATCCTATAAGAAGCTCAAGGACATGAAGTTCAACGGGCAATACTTCGGGCAGGAGTTCGAGCGGCGTGCAAACAAGATTCTCGTCGGCGAGGCGGATCTTACAAAGACATACGCCTATATACAAGATACCTGGCAGCTTTCGCCCAAGACGATCCTTTCGCCGATTCTGCGGCTCGATCACAGCGACCGCTTCGGCTCGCACGCTACCTTCAATCTCGGCATGACGCATACGCTTGCGCCGCATCGAAGGCTCAAGGCGAACGTCGGCACGGGCTACGCCGAGCCGGGATTGGGCGAGCTCTTCTACAACTGGGAGATGTACGGCGGCACGGGAAGAAATCACCTCGGCTGGTACTGGATCGGCAATCCCGATTTGAAGCCCGAGAAGTCGTTCAACATCGACCTTTCGCTCGAAGGGGAAAATGAAAAGACCTATGCTAAAATTGGCGTTTTCCACAACGAGATTTCCGACTATATGACGCATTACTTCACGGGACAGCTCATTGATTTCAAGTTTCAGAGCAAGACGGCAAAAGATTATGAACCCGTCGCCGACCGCATTTACAGCTTCAAGAATCTCGGCAAGGCGAAACTCACGGGAATCGAAGCCGAGGTGCAGCACAAGTTCGATAGGCATTGGAGCGCGAAGCTCGGTTACACCTACCTGCGCGCCATAAACGCGAGCGACGACGAGCTGCCGAGCCGTCTGCTCGACCGGCCGACGCACAAGTTCGACATCGGCGTTAACTATAAGGACGAGGCGCACGGCTGGCGCGCCGCTTTCTGGGGCAGCTATTACAGCAATATGCTCGACAGCAACTCCGTCAAGACCGACAATCTCTTCGAGCAGGACAGTCACGGCAATTACATCAAGAAGCGCGGCGAATATCATGAAAAGAGCTTCGGCATCTGGAATCTGCTCATCGAGAAGGATCTCACGAAGGACTTCACTGTCTACGCGGGCGTCGACAATCTGTTCAACCATCAGGACGACGATCGAGCCTATCACGACCGCACGTTCCGCTTCGGCATGAACGCGAAGTTCCACGATCTCGGCACGATCTTCGGCTATAGCTATGCGCGCAATGCGGCGGGGCAGCTCGTCGATGAGAACGGCGTGCCGCTCAAGAACATCTACGGCGCCGACTGGTTCCTGCGCCGCCCGGAATCGGCGACCGACGACAGGAAAAAGGGCGACCTCGAAGTCTTTGGCGACTATCGTATACGCTCGAACACCTACCGCGGCGACGACAAAGCAGGGATGCGTGAGACGAAGGAAACGCAGGCGGACGAGGGGGCAGTGCGCAATTATGCCGATAAGCCCGGGCACGGCTTCGAGCAGCGCCTGCGCGTCGGCGCGAGCTACCGCATCGATGAAAAGCTCGACTTCAAGCTCATCGGTGCGACGGGCAGGGCGAATGAGGCCGCCTACTCGACAGCGGAGAGCAAGACGCTCGCGGGTGCGCACATCGAGCGCGCCGAGCTGACGGGTAGTCCCGATCGCTGGGATTGGACGCTCGGGCGCATCCACGAGCCGATGGGTGTGACGGGCTACTTCTTCGGTCGGGAGTACGACGGTATGCGCGTGCTTTACACGGAGGACAAGACGCAGATCGCGCTCGGCTACGGAGATTTCTCGCGCACGACAGGCGTATCGGACAGCGCTTACAGCCACAAGGAAGCGGCGATGATCCAGCGCGCTGCGACGCTTAACGAGCTGCTTGGCATCTATGCCCGAACGTTCCGCAACAGCGCAGGGGTGGACGAGCATGTTCAAGGCGAGCCGTACCCGATGCCCTATGACCCCGAAGCAAAGGCGAACTACCGCGAGAAGTTCAACAATGCGGGAAAGATACAGGATGCGAATGGCAACTGGGTGCGTGACCCTTCATTGACAGATGCCCAGATCGCCGAGAAAAAACTTGAAGTTGTACGCGAACTCGTCGGCATCCTCAAGGATGTAGACACCGAGATGCAGCGGCGTGCCGATGCCGATCCCGATCCCGCGCATACGTATGTAAATCAATGGAACAAGGTGCTCAAGAGAAAGCCATGGCGTGTATACTATAACCTGTTCCAAGCGGACATCATCGTCCGACGCGGGGACGGTACGGTGCGCGATCTTACACAAGGCGAACCTCTGAAAAGTATTTCCATGCCGTCGTATAATCGCAGAAGGGATGGAAACATCACAGGCAGCCCCAAATACGGCGGCATCGAAGGACTCCTGCATTCGGAGAATATCAAGACGATGATGGACGATATTCTGCAAGCGGTGGAGGATACGGGCAGCACCTACGAGACGCAAGACGGCAGGACACTCACGCGCGAGCAGGCGATCGATCACATGTTTACCTCCTTCGTCGGCGATACGGCAACATGGTATAATCGGGGCAAGCCCTGGACCGATTCATCTGGTAAAGTTCACTATGGTACGACCGATGGTGATAGGAAATTCTATCACGGAACATCCAAATTCATAGAATCTATCATGCGAGGTCGGTTTGATCCGCTCAACGATGCCCCCATCCCGCTCCCTGGCGCGCCGATTGCATTCCGTCAGCCCGGCTACCTCCTCAAGCAGGATGTCATTCCTAAGATGGAACGAGCGGGTTATCTGAAAGTCCGTCATCAAGTCGGCGACAATCTCGGTTTGGAACTGTGGACGCTGCATTCTTTTGGGCGCGGCATGGAGGCAAAGGGAGAGAAGCTTCGCATCGCCAATGTGATCGGCATCGGTGCGCGCTATCTGTTCGGCCCGCGCGCGCTTCTTTCCTTCGACTGCGGCGTCAACCGCAGCGCCATGGGGCGCTACTTCCACGGCGGCAGGGATATCAACGGGCGCTATACGGGCGGCGGCTCGAATCCCTACTTCTGGGTCGTGCGTCTCGACTATGGCATCGCCGATATGGACATCCCCGGCACATGGGGCGTCTACTTCGACTACAAGAATTTCGAGCATGGATCTTTCCTCGGCGGTACGGGCGCGGATCTCCCCGACCGCTACCTCGACGGCATCCGCTCGTTCACCGCAGGCATATCCTTCGTACCGGCGAAGAATCTTCTCTTGGAAGCCGCCTATACCTTTGGCGCAAGGAGCACACAGATGCGCGACACGCTCTACACTCCCGAGCACTTCCGCCTCGGCGACTACGCGCGATTCCAACTCACCTATCGTTTCTAAATGATCGCATGCTTCGCGGCAAAAAGCACAAAACCGCCCGACGGGAAATACTCCGTCGGGCGGTTTTTATGTGTTTTGCTCATCGCATTAGAACTGTTACCCCTGCCAGCCCATGGCGTGGGAGACGGCGTTCTGCCAGCCGTCGTAGAGGTGTTCGCGCTCTTCTTCGTTGAAGTGCGGCGTGAAGCAGGCGTCTTCCTGCCAGAGGGTGGCGAGCTCTCGCGTATTCTCCCAAATCCCTGCGGCGAGGCCTGCCATGTAGGCGGCGCCGAGCGCCGTCGTCTCGCTTTCGACGGGGCGGCGCACGGGAAGGCCGAGGATGCCCGCCTGCATCTGCATGAGCAGATTGTTGCGGCTCGCGCCGCCCGATACGCGAAGCTCCTCGATGGGAAGAGCCGCGTCCGAGCGAATCGCCTCGTAGACGTCGCGCACTTGGTATGCCATGGCGGCGAGCGCCGCACGCACGATATGGGCGCGGCGCGTCTCCTCGGAAAGGCCGATGAGCATGCCGCGCGTCTCGCCGTCCCAGTAGGGGGCGGAAAGGCCGCGGAAGGCGGGCACAAAGTAGACGCCCGCCGTATCCGTGACGCGCTTGGCGATCCATTCGGACTCTTCGAGCGAGTCGAGGATCTTGAGTCCGCGCCGCAGCCATTCGAGCGCGACGCCCGCGACGAAGATGCTGCCTTCGAGCGCGTAGGTAATGCGATCGTCGAGCTTCCAGGCGACGGTGGCGTTGAGTCCGTTGTGCGACTGCACGTAGCGGTCGCCCGTGTTGAGGAGGAAGAAGGAGCCTTCCCCATAGGTGTTCTTCGCCGTGCCGGGCGTGAAGCAGCATTGGCCGAAGAGGTCGGCCTGCTGGTTGCCGAGGATGCCGCTGATGGGAATCTCCGTGCCAAACACAGCGGGCGAGGTCATGCCGTATTCATATGAGGATGGATGAATCTCCGGCATGAGGGCGTGCGGGATACGCGTGTGCTGCAGGAGCGTTTCATCCCATGTGCCGTGCGCGAGATGGTAGAGCATCGTGCGCGAAGCGTTCGAGTCGTCCGTCGCGTGCACCTTGCCGCCTGTGAGCTTCCACAGAAGCCAGCTGTCGATCGTACCGAAGGCGAGGTCGCCTTTTTCCGCCAGTTCGCGTGCGCCGGGCACGTTGTCGAGGAGCCAGCAGATCTTGCTGACGGAGAAATACGGCGAGAGCACCATCGCCGTGTTCTGGCGGAACTCTTCCAGGAGATCGGCGTTCTTGCGGAATCGATCGACGATCTCCTTCGACTGCATCGACTGCCAGCTGATGGCATGGTGGATCGGCCGTCCCGTATGGCGGTTCCAGATCACCGTCGTCTCGCGTTGATTCGTGATGCCGATCGCCGCGATCTCCGACTTTTTGATGCCCGCCTCGCGAATCGCCTGCTCCGCCGTCTGAATTTGCACCGCCCAAATCTCGTCCGCATCCTGCTCGACCCAGCCGGGCTGCGGGCGATAGACGCTCAATTCCTTCTTCACGAGAGCGACGAGATTCGCCCGTTCATCAAAAATTGCCGTGCGGTTCTTCACCGTACCCGAATCGAGTGCAAGGATGTATCTCCTGCGCATAGGAAAAGCCCCCTTCCGTATGATGCCGTTACAGACATTATATCATAGGAAGAAGGCTTTGTGGCTTATGCTTTTTCTTTTCGGTTTACAGCATGCCGATGCCGTGCGATACGAAGTAGGCGGCGGCTGCGCCGGCGAGGGGGGCGACGACGGGAATCCAGCCGTAGGCGAAGTCGCTGCCGCCCTTGCCCGCGATGGGCAGGAGGAAGTGGGCGAGGCGAGGGCCGAGATCGCGCGCGGGATTCATCGCGTATCCCGTGGGGCCGCCGAGGCTCAAGCCGAGGCCGACGATGAGGATGCCGACGATGTACGGGCCGTAGCCGGGCACGAAAGGCCCGTTGAGCTTGGAGAAGATCGCCCAGATCATGAAGAGCAGGAAGAAGGTCGCGATGAACTCGCAGAGGAAGTTCTTCCAAGCGCAGCGAATGGCTGGAGCCGTGCAGAAGAGGCCGAGCTTCGTCGCCTTGTCTTCCGTCTTTTCAAAATGCGGCAGATAGGCGAGCCAGACGATGGCGGCGCCTACGACGCCGCCGAGAATCTGGACGACGGAAGTCGCGAGGAACTGCTGGAAGTTGTAGACTCCGGCAAGCATCTTGCCGAGGGTGACGGCAGGATTGAGGTCTCCCTGCGGCGCACCGAGCGAGATGGCGGTGAATACGCCGAAGGTCACGGCAAAGCCCCAGCCGAAGACGATGCAGATCCAGCCGCCGCCCTTGCCTTTGGAGCCTTCGAGCGAGCATGTGGCGCAGACGCCGCAGCCGAAGACGAGAAGCACCATCGTGCCGAAAAATTCACCGAGAAGATTGTCGTACATCCTTGCATCCTCCTATTCTTCATCCGCGAGCCAGTTCGCGGCGTGCTTGACGGCCTTCTTCCAGCCCTTGTAGAGCTTGTCCGCATCCTTCTTGTCGAGGGCGGGCGTAAAGCGCGTGTCGAGCTGCCAGCTCTTCTTGAGATCTTCCTTCGACGCCCAGACGCCCGTGGCAAGACCGGCGAGGTAGGCGGCGCCCAGAGCCGTCGTCTCCGTGATCTGCGGGCGGTCGACGGGAACGCCGAGGAGGTCGGCTTGGAACTGCATGAGGAGGTTGTTGGCGACGGCGCCGCCGTCGACCTTAAGCGCAGCGAGGCGGTTGCCCGAGTCGGCTTCCATCGAGCCGAGCACGTCGCGCGTCTGGTAGGCGAGGGAGTCGAGCGTGGCGCGTACGATGTGCGCTTTCGTCGTGCCGCGCGTGAGGCCGATGATCATGCCGCGCGCGTTCATATCCCAATACGGTGCGCCGAGTCCGACGAAGGCGGGCACCATGTAGACGCCGCCGGCATCGGGAACTTTTTTCGCGACCCATTCGGAGTCGGGAGCGGAGTCGACGAGACGCAGGCCGTCGCGCAGCCATTGGATGGCGGAGCCGCCGACGAAGATCGAGCCTTCGAGCGCGTATTCGACCTTGCCGTCAAGTCCCCAGGCGATAGTCGTCACGAGTCCGTTCTTCGACATGCATATATCCGTGCCCGTGTTCATGAGCAGGAAGCAGCCCGTGCCGTAAGTGTTCTTCGCTTCGCCGGGGGAGAAGCAGTTCTGTCCGAAGAGCGCCGACTGCTGGTCGCCCGCCATGCCCGCGACGGGAACGGAAGCGCCGATGACCGAGGGGACGGTGTGACCGTAGACCTCGCTCGACGGACGCACCTCGGGCAGCAGGCTCTTCGGCACGGTCAGATGCTTCAAGAGCGCCTCGTCCCATTCGAGCGTCTTGATGTTGAACATCAATGTGCGCGAGGCGTTCGAGTAGTCCGTCTTGTGCTCCTTGCCGCCCGTGAGCTTCCAGAGAAGCCACGTGTCGATCGTGCCGAAGGCAAGCTCGCCCTTTTCCGCGCGTGCGCGGGCGCCTTCCACATGGTCGAGGATCCACTTGACCTTCGTGCCCGAGAAATAGGCGTCGATGACGAGTCCCGTCTTCTCCTGGAACTCATCGACGAGCCCCTGACGCTTCAAGTCCTCGCAGATATTCGCCGTCTGGCGCGACTGCCAGACGATGGCGTTGTAGATCGGCCGCCCCGTCGTCCGATCCCAGATGACCGTCGTCTCGCGTTGGTTCGTGATGCCGATGGCGGCGATGTCGCTCGCGACGAGTCCCGACTGTTCGAGAGCTTCCCTCATGACCTCGTGCATGGAGCTCCAGATCTCTTCCGCGTCGTGCTCGACCCAGCCGGGCTGCGGGAAGTGCTGCGTGAACTCCTTCTGCGCGACGCCGACGATCTTGGAATCTGCATCGAAGATGATGGCGCGGTTGCTCGTCGTGCCGGCGTCAAGCGCCATGACGTATTTCTGTCCCATATTGCCACTCCTTTTCTTTCGTTTCTCAGACCTTCTTCTTCTGCACGCCGTCATAGCGTCGTGCAGGCCTCGTTGGATGAAACTGTGGGGTGGTGCTTTCTTCACGTTTCTTGATGACCGCCTCCCTTCCGGGCGAGATTCCTTCCCCTGCGGCTCGTTGTGCTGCAGGAGGCTTGCGGAAGCATTGGAATTATCTGCGCTTCCTTATTTATATCCATACGCTTGCGCGAGGATTTCGATGGGATGGCACGTCGCCCTGCCCGAGCCGTGGCGGATCTGCAGACGGCAGGTGCCGCAGTCGGAGACGACGGTGTCGGCGCCGACCTCGGCGATGCGCTCGAAGACCTTCTCGCCGACCTTCATGGAGATCTCGTACTTGTCGCCCTTGAAGCCGAAGCTTCCCGACATGCCGCAGCAGCCGGCGGCGAGGTTCTCGATGGAAAGGCCGGGGATGCGCTGCAGGAAGTTGAAGGACGGCAGCCCTATGCCCTGCGCGCGCAGATGGCACGGCGGATGGTAGGAGAAACGCCGCTCGACGGGGGAAAAGTCCTCGCTGAGTTCGCCGCGCTCCTCCATGATGTCGAGGAACTCGAAGGCGTCGTAAATGCCCGAGGAAATCTCGCGCATCTCGCTGTCTTCGAAAAGCTCGTGGTACTCGCTCTTGAGCATCAAGGAGCAGCTCGTGCAGCAGGCGACGACGGGAACGCCCTTCGCCTTCCACGCGAGGATGCGCTCGGCGTTCTTCTTTGCGTTCTCGTGCGCCTCGTCGAGGTAGCCCGAGGCGACCATGGGAGCGCCGCAGCAGATGAAGGATTTGTCCGTGATGACCTCATAGCCGTTCTTCTGCATGACGTTGATGAAGGCGATGCCGATCGCCGGCTCGTACTCGTTGATGTAGCAGCCCGGGTAGAAGATGACCTTCTTCTCTGACGGCTTCTGCTCCATCTTGGCGAAGAGGCTGTAGAAGGAATCGGGCGCGAAGGCGGGCATATCGCGCTCGCCTGCGATGCCGACGGCGGCGAAGACGCCGAGCGCCTTGCCGATCTTCATGCCGATGTTGGCGCATGTTGCGCCAAAGGGCAGGGAGCGCACGAGCTTTGCCATGCGCTCGCCGTGCGCGAGCATGTCGTCCCTCTGCGAGTGCTTGTGCGTGCGGTAGTATTCGCCGCGCTGCAGCATGTTGAGCGTTGCGACGCGCACGCCCGAGGGACAGGTGATCTCGCAGTTTTTGCAGTTCGAGCAGTATTCGAGACTGCGCTCGACATCGTCCTCGGCGAACTTCATGCGGCTGTGCGCGGGGCCCGTGAGCTTCGGCCCGGCAAAGGCGCGCGTGGCCTCCGTCACGGGGCAGTTCGCGATGCAGCAGGTGCAGGCGATGCAGTGGTCGGCGGTGTCCGGCGTGGTTTCGTGCAGTTCAAAAGGTTTTTTCATTGCTCTTCGCTCCTCTCACGCCTGTGCCGCTTTGTAGGCCGATGCCAGCGCGACGCCGTTGCCCGAGTGCTCGCGGCAGAAGTCATAGCCCGCAAGCTCGCGCCCGACGACGTGGACGTTCTCGAAGATGAGCGAGCCTTTTTCATCGACGGGGCGAAGCATCTCATCCGTGCGGACGCCCGCCTTCATGAAAGGCTGCGCATCAAAGACGTCGCTCGCCGTCCATTTCTCGGGATTTTTCTCGCATGCGACGGGCAGGTCAAAGATCGGCTCATAGGCTTCGCCGGGGCGTTCGGAGATGAGTCCGGCGCTGTAGAAGCCGCCCGTCGCGAGGATGAACTTCTCGGCGCGGTAGTCCTTCTCGTGAACGCCCGTGACACGGATGGAACGGCAGCGTTTGCCGTCTGCTGAAAAGCCTGTGACGCGGGCATTCTCGAAGAACTCGACGCCGAGGCGGCGAGCCGCCTTCATGAGCACGTCGCGCAGGCGCATGCCGTTCGCCGAGGGCGGCATGGCGGTCGTCTCAAGAATCTGCCCCTGCATCGCCGCCTGCATCTTCTTGAAGACGCGCTCGCCGCGCACGCCGAGAATCTGCGGGAAGAGGAAGACGCGGTTCGTGCCGTCCTCGGCGGCGAGCTGGCGCAGGACGGCCGTCGCGCCCGTGCCCTCCAACCAGCGTGCGGCGTCGAGGATTGAGAGATCGCGCTCGGCGACGGCTTCGGGCATGACCTCGAACGTGCGGATGCTCGAAGCCTCCTTGAGCGTATCGGCGAGGTTCGCCGCGATCATCTCGGGGCAGCAGTCCTTTAGACCCTTGACGCCGACGACGATGACGTCCTTGCCGGTGAAGTCCGGCGCCCGCATGGATGCAGGCACAAGACACGAGGGCTTCAAGGTGCCGACGGGCGTCACGGCAGATTGTTGTTCATGCGGGCTGCCGCAGTAAGGGAAGCCCTCTTCTTCCATAAATTTAAGGAAGAAGTCGGCGGCTTTTTCGATGGATTCCTTGCCGATTCTGTGGTAAGGGTGCTCGGCGGGCAGCTGCCCGATCGCCTTCAGGGGATCCTTCACCCATGCGCGCGCTTCGTCGTAGCCGAGGAGGTCGATGAGTCCGCTGTTCAAGGGAAAAGAACCCGAGCCGTAGAGGAATACGCTCGCTTTTTTGCCGTTCTTGGCGCAGACGATGGCGGACATGAGACCGGCAAAGCCGCCGCCGATGATTGCTACGTCCCAGTGTTTCATGCTTTCTTGCCTCCATTGACATTAAAGGAAAGCTCGTAGAGAGCGCGCGTCATCTCCGTCTCGCGGATGTTGCGTCCCATGAGGACGGGGCGCACGCCCTTCCAGCGGCCTTGCAGAAAGCCCTTGAGCTGGCCGAGCGAATCCCTCGCGCCCTCTGTGCTGCCGACGCGGCTGAAGACGCCGGCGGCGCGAAGACTGCAGAAATTGCCTTGGCACGTGCCCATGCCGAGGCGCGTGCGGCGGCGAATGTCGTTGATGATGCAGCTGTCCGCGCTCTTGGCGATCTCCTCGATTTCGGCGAGCGTGATGTTCTCGCACTCGCAGACGAGCGCACGAGATTCCGGCTCCTCTTCGAGGCGCTTGGCGACGCGCTCGAAGGCGTCGGGGCCGAGGCGCGTCGCCGCGAGGTTCGTGCCGAAGGACGGGAAGTACTTCGCAGCCTTCTTCTTCGCCTCCTCGCTGACCTCGGGCACGAGCGGCTCGTCGGCCGTGCGGCACGGCGTCTTGACGCCAAGCTTCTCGGCGATCTGGTCGCTGATGCGCTCTGCCATCAGACGGTACGTCGTGAACTTGCCGCCGACGATCGTCATCATGCCCTTGAGCCCGTCTTTTTCGTGGTCGAGAATCACGAAGCCGCGCGACGCGCCGCGACCCGAGGCGCCCGGCTGCTTGTAGAGCGGACGCGAGCCGGCGAAGGCGCGCAGAATGCGGTAGCAGCGCAGATCCTCGAAGGTCTCTTCGCCGATCTTCATCAATGCCTCGATTTCTTCATAAGAAGAGCTCGTGTCCTCGGGATCGTCGATGCTCATCGACGTCGTGCCGAGGATCGTGATCGAGCCGTGCGGCACGAAGATGTCGCCGTCCGACGGCTTGTGCAGGCGATTGACGACGTGGCTTGCGAGGCGCTGGTTGAAGGCGATGAGCGTGCCCTTGTCGGGCTGCACGGGGACGTTGAGTCCCGCAAGCTCGGCGACCTTCTCGCACCAGCCGCCCGCCGCATTGACGAGGATGTCGCAGGCGATCGTGTATTCCTCGCCCGAGAAGCGATTGCGCACGCGCACACCTTCGAGCTCGCCGTTCTTCTCTTGGATGCCGACGACCTCGGCGTACGTCTTGTAGCGTCCGCCGTAGCGTACAGCGGAAGCGACGTTCTGGCACGACATGCGGAAACCGTCGATCGCCGCGTCGGGCACGGCGTAGGCGGAGATGATATGACGCGACAGGCGCGGCTCCATGCGGAACGCTTCGTCGAGCGTCAGAGGGCGCGCCTCGATGCCGCTCGCCCGACAGCCCTCGACCCAGCTCGCCTCGAAGTCCGCATCGTCCGAGTCGAGACGCACGAACATGCCGCCGATCGGCTCGACGCACGACTTGCCGATCTTTCGGAGGATCGTGTTCTCCTCGATGCACTCCTTTGCAGCCTCTTGATCCTTGACGGCGTAGCGTCCGCCGCTGTGCAGAAGCCCGTGGTAGCGCGAACTCGCGCCGTTGACGAGATCCTCCTTTTCGAGCAGCAGCACGTCGATGCCGCGCATGGCGAGATCGCGCAGAATGCCGACGCCCGTAGCTCCTCCTCCGATGACGACGACCGTTGCCTTCTCCATATCGTTCTCCTTTCTTCAAAAGCACGGATAATGATGAAGTCTTATCCATGCCCGTCCAATATGCCTGAGCATCGCTGCACGGTGCGCATTTGCACTGTGCGGGAAATGTTTTGGGCGTGAAACGAAATTTTGTTTCGGCCTAGCAGGTAACACGATTTTTCGTTTCAAAGGGGCGAAATGACCTCTTTTTATTCAATGACTTCATGGTATCATAAATTTTCAGATTTATCAATACAAAATCGAGAAGATTTCCTGCAAAAAAAGAAAATGATGACGGCGTCAACAGGAATCGTCTCGATTCGTACACTTATCATGCAGCAGGTTGCCCGTTTTGCTCCTGTCGTAGTATAATGGGAGCGGAAGGAGGCGGACGGCATGGGAGGGATGGAAGAACAGAAGAAGCGATATGAAGGCTACATCAAGCGCTTGTGCCTGATGGACGATACGTTCTTCAACGTATGCATGGACGGCTATCTCGCGGGAGTGGCGTGCATTCTGCGCATCATCCTGGCGTTGCCGGAATTGATCGTCGAGAGCGTCACGGTGCAGAAGATGACGGACAGCCTCTGCGGTCGCGGTGTGTGCTTTGATGCATTCGCGCGAGCGGGCACGAGGCTCATGAACATCGAGGTGCAGCGAGACGACCGAGGTGCAGCGCCCGAGCGAGCGCGTTTCAATAGCAGCATGATGGATGCGAGGGAACTGCAAAAGGGCGAGGAAGTGACGGAACTGCCCGAGACGTATGTGATATTCATCGCGGAAAAAGATGTCTTAGGCAAGGGTCTTTCGCGCTATCACATTGAGCGAACGATCAAAGAAACGGGCGAGCCGTTCGGCGATCGATCTCACATCATTTACGTCAACGGCACAATACAGGATGAAACGCCGTTAGGCAGGCTGATGCACGACTTCTTCTGTCAAGATGCGGAGAAGATGTACTATGAAGAACTGAGAAATCGTGCGAGGTTTTTCAAAAACGAAGCAGGAGGTCGAGCTGAAATGTGCAAGATTATGGATGAGATTCGTCAGGAAGGTATTGATTGGGGCATGGAGCGTGGCATGGAGCGCGATCGTTTGGAGAGTTTGCGGACGATCATGCAGACGATGCGGTTGTCGGAAGATGAGGCGATGAACGCGCTTTTGATTCCGCTTGAAAAGAGGGAGAAGTACAAGGCGCTTTTGGCGCAGTGAGCGTTAGAAGCATAGCGTGAAATATACGGGATGAAAATATGCGCGGCAAAAGGGAGGGAAAAGCGTGACGCGTGAGGATTATATCAAGTCGCTGATCAAATCGAACGGCTGCAATCTCAAGGAATTCGCGGCGAAGATCCACATGCCGTACACGACGCTTCTTTCCATATTGAATGGCTCCATCGGCGGCGCGGCGATGGACAACGTGCTGAAGATCTGCCGTGCGCTCGATCTGACCGTCGAGGAACTGAACAGCATCGTCGCGAAGTCCGCGCCTGTGCGCACGCAGGAAGAGGACGGGATCGACCCGCATCTTTTGGAATTGATTCGCAGGCTGTCACTGGAAAAGCAGCTCGCTCTGAAACTGCTCTTGGCAGATATGTAAGGGCGGCGCACAAATGCCCGCTTTGTGGTCATTGTGCGCCGCCCTTGCAGAAGCCCGACCGATTGGTCTGCGCCCTTTGGCTTGCTCTCTTGGAGATGCATAAAAAAACGCCGCATAGAGCGGCGGTTTTTGCATGGCTGGGGTAGCTGGACTCGAACCAACGCATGCGGGATTCAGAATCCCGTGCCTTACCAACTTGGCGATACCCCATTGACGAGCGTTGCTGTCAACATTGGTTATTATAGGAGAAAATGCGTGCGCTGTCAATCCCTTTTTTTATAAAAAAGAGGATTGCAGATTTACGTTGCAGATTTACGGTGCGGATTTACGCCTCACCCTCGATTGACGATATTCTGGATCTGCTTGAGCGTGATGGAGATCGTGCCGTCCTCGCCGCGGCGGAACTCGACGAATTCCGTGTTGTCGAAGTAGTCCGTAGGGATCACAAGCTCGATGCCCGTGTCCGTCCTGAGCTTGTGATTCTTCATCTTCTTGATGATGGATTCCTTGTCCATCTCCACGGGCGCGGCGAATCCCGCTTCTTCGATTGCCTGCTCGTAGTCCGCCTGCATGGCGGGATTGCCCTTGAATACCTCGCGGCCGACCTCCAAAGGATTCACAGCATCCTTTTCGGCAAGCTCGCCCGCGACGAAGGATTTGACGGCAGCCGCCGTCTCCACGGCATCGCCGCCGTAGGCCTCGGCGACCTTCTTCGCCGTATCGCTCGCTTTCTTCAAAGCTTCCCGTGCCGAAGGCGCCTGAGCGCACTCCAAGACAAGCTCGGGCAGGACGAAGATGGCGTTGCCGTCGACGCTGTAACGCTTCGCACGCACATGGACGGCGAGCGTAGAAAGATCGACGAAGGCGAACTCGTCCATCGTCGCCGCCGCGCTCGGCAACAGCGAGCCGCAGGAAGAAAGCTCCGCCGAAAGCCCCGCCGCCGTATCGACGACGGCGGGCGAAAATCCCGCATGGCTGCGGCACAGGAAGAGAACAAGCTCGCGCCGCTCATCTTCGTGCGCTTCGAGCACGAAGAGCATCCTGCTCGCCGCCTCCGCCGCATGGGAAAACGCTCGCAGAAAAGACTCCGCCAGCGTGCGCGAAAAGGCGAGAAAGTCCTTTTCTCCTTCAAGATAAGCAGAAATCTCCTTTTTGCACTCGCTGTCCTCGTAAAACGTCCCCGCTTTTCTGTCAGGACTTTTGCGGCTCTTTTCGATATGCGCGAGAAGATATTCCGAAGCCTCGCCCGCAAGCGGCAGCTGTGCCGCCGAAAGGAGCGAAGAACCCGCCGCCGCGTCGAGGATATGAAGCGCAGCCTTGTCGATCGTGGTCATATTGCACCGCCTTTCGCAGGAAAACAGAAAGCAAATTGCATCGTTTGCTTGCATAGTGTCCAATTGTTATTTCCGCATGGTGAAATAGAGCGTTTGGTCGAATCGCCGCTCCGGGCGCAGTCGCTCTATGAAACCATCCATGATGATTTTATGCAAAACGTCACGCTCAAGCATAAAGTTTGGCAGTTGGGTTACGTCGATATATCGTCGCCACATGGACGCCTGCACGGCAAATTCCTTGTCCGTTTGATTGCCGAACGCCATTTGGCGGTAGATGTCACTGACATGAATTTTCCCGGACTTGCCAAGTTCCCACAAGCAACGGGCTAGTTTTGCTGCTGTCCGCATACAGCGTGTCATATCCTTGTTTCCGTCCGTCTTTGCCTTGTCGATAAAAAGGCGTGAGAACGCATAATCGCTCCATACGACAAGGCAGAACGCTTTCTCGGCTAAGAGCGGCGATTGTCCTTGGGTTTTCCATATCGGTTCCATGATGAGCGGTTGTTGATTCGCAAAAAAATTTTCTTCAAACTTGTCGAGGGCTTCACAAAGAGCGCCCGTCTTATGCGACATTTCAAACGTATTGTCCCATGATTGGATGGAGGAACATGCAGGTTCAAATATTTCGCGGATTTCCGCATGATTTTTCTTGAGTGCATCGAACATGCCGAAGGCGCAATAACTCGTTGTTGCAGAGCGAACAACCAACTCACATCCCCATTGCGACTGCGGCTTCTCGCTGCTGTTGGATGTCGGGAGAACTGTCAGCTTCACTTCCAAGGGGACAAGAGACGTGCCCCTCATATCTTTTACCACAAGATCGATTCCATCAATCTTGTCAAAAGAATATATTTGATACGGTTCGAATACAGATTCAAAACAAAAATTCAAAGAGTCTGGTGTGAGATTGCCGCAACGAAACAACTCGCGAATGGAAATTTGCGTGGAATGAACGGCAAGCCTGCCGTTCATTTTGCCAAGCGTCACATAGAGTGCAGGAAGATTCTTCGCCATCATATAGTTTGCCATTGCCGTTGGAAAACTGGAATTGAAGCAATTTTTACTCCAATGCTGCTCCATGCTCCGATTGGAATGCACGATACCGTACAGACCCGATGCATATTTCATGAAAATCACCTGTCTTGGGGAAGTTGACGTCAAATATTGACGTCAATGGCTGCTTGTGTTAGACTGCATGTATAATTGCTTATAAGTGTGCTGGATTTATCAGCATTTCCTACAGCAGTATACCATGTTTCAATCATGTTTAGAAAGGTTCAAAATGCGTATTGTCGATTTATTTGCAGGATGCGGCGGTCTGTCCAAAGGCTTTCAAGATGCAGGATTCCAGATTGTCGCCGCCTTTGAATTCTGGAACAAGGCTGCCGAGTGCTATGCGCTGAATTTCTCCCATCCTGTTTTTACGACGGATCTCTCGAACATAGAGGAAGCTGTGGGAAAAATCCAAGATTTCCAGCCGGACATCGTCATCGGCGGGCCTCCGTGCCAGGATTTTTCCCATGCGGGAAAGCGCGTCGAAGGGAGTCGCGCCGGATTGACGGAAGCGTATGCGGAAATCGTTCGAGCGGTGCGCCCGAAGTATTTCGTCATGGAAAATGTCGATCGCGCAAGGAACAGCCGTGCGTTTCGAGAGGCGCACGCCGTTTTCAAGCAGCTTGGGTATGGACTTACCATGATGGTGCTGGATGCTTCGCGCTGCGGCGTGCCGCAAAAGAGGAAGCGCTTCTTCTGCATCGGCGAACTTGAAGGGACGGACGACTTCCTGCGCGAGCGGCTTCTCGCAGGGCAGTCCTCGAAAGACATGACTCTTCGCGATTACTTTGGCGCGGCTTTGGATTTTGAATTCTACTACCGTCATCCGCGCAACTATTGCCGAAGAGCCGTATATTCCATCGACGAGCCGGCGCCGACCATGCGAGGCGTCAACCGTCCTGTGCCGAAAGGGTATCCCGGGCATCCCAACGACGCCTGTCCCGTCGACGAGAACGTGCGGGCGCTGACGACGCTGGAGCGTTCGTTGATTCAGACGTTTCCCGCCGACTATCATTGGTGCGGTTCCAAAACCGATATGGAGCAAATGATCGGCAATGCCGTCCCCGTCAAGCTGGGCGAGTACGTCGCCCGTACATTGAAGAACTATATCGAACGGAAAAACGTCGTTTATAAGCAGCCTGTGGAATTGACCTTTCAATTTGCCGAGACGGGATTCCGGCAAGACTTCGCGGAATGGCTGGTGGAAAGGAAGCGTCTAGCCCGACGCACGGCCGGCGACATGGCCTCGCGCGTCAAACGCGCACATTCCATTCGCCTGATGGACACGGGCGAAGAAACTGTCCTTTATCTGCATCGCTTGTCACAATGTCCGGAATTCCAGAATCTATCTCCTTCCGTTCGCTCGCAGCTCAAACGCGCCGTTGCGCTTTACGGCGAGTATCTGTGTGCGACGGCCTACGACCGAGCCGAAGCTTCGCCGCGATACGGCTCGCATTGCTCGTGAGATGGACGTTCTCAGCCCGGAGAGCCGCCGCAAGGCGATGCAGAGCGTCAAGAGCTGCGACACGAAGCCTGAGATCCTGCTCAGAAAGACGCTTTGGCACAAGGGGCTTCGCTATCGGAAGAACTGGCGGGCGCTTCCCGGCACGCCGGACATTGCCTTGACGCGACAGAAAATCGCCGTTTTCGTGGACGGCGATTTTTGGCATGCGCGAGGGCACGAGGAAAATCCCGGCGAGCAGATCGCATCGCGGCAGGAATACTGGAGGAAGAAGCTCTCCCGCAACGTCGAGCGCGACAAGGAGGTTGCTGACGCCCTGACGCAGCTCGGCTGGCTCGTGCTCCGTTTCTGGGAGTCCGACATCAAGGCCGACGTCGAGGCCTGTGCGAATGTCATTTTGCAATATTGCTGACGGCTCCTGTGCCGTTCCATGCAGACTGCACGTACGGAAGGCGGATTTTTGAGACGACTGCGCCATGCATGGCAGAAACTTAAAAATTTTTGAGGATTTTTTGCTTTGCAGAAAGGATTTCCAACCTTCGACGGGGAATTATAGCAAAAGGGTTTTCTCTGCAAGGCGGAGAGCGAGCGGGCATGGATTCATCTCGCACCATACAGCGATTCCAGGGAACGGGAGAGATTTTGCCATGGAGAAGGAGCATGTGACAACGGGAAGGAAAGTCTACCTGGGCAATCATTCCATTGAATATGAAGCGTTCAGCGCTGAGCCTCGCCTGATCGAGGTCGATCCGATGGAGTGGCAGAAGTATATGTCGGAGCAGGCGAAGCGGCGCCTGAAGAAGGCCGAGGCGAAGGCGCGCAGGAAGGCCGAGGCCGAAGAGGCGGCGCGGCGAGCGGAAGAAGAGGAGCGAAAGCGCGAGGAAGAGGCGAAAGCGCGGGCGGCGGCAGAAGAAACTGTCTCTGCCGAGAAATCGTCCGAGGAATCGCCCGAGGAGGTCGCCGCACGCATCGCGGGCGCGAGGACGCAGGCGCAGGCGGACATCCTGGACATCGCCAAGCATACGGTCGAGGAAGCGCCGCAGGCGGAAGACGTCGCATCTCGCATCGAGCGCGAGCGGCGCGAGCGTCAAGCGGCTCTCCTCGACCTAGCGAAGCAGCAGCAGCAGCTGGCGGCAAAGCGGGACCGATGAGCGGCAGCGTCTCGCTTTCCTGCCGCCCTTTTCGATTTCTCGCGAGAAATCGTCAGAAAATCTTGACAAGTCGAAGCATTCATTGTATAATGAAGCCAAGCAAAGGGGAAAAAGAGGCCGGCGGACGAAGTGACCGGCGCCTGCGTAAGGGAGGCGGCAGAAGAAAGCCTCTGAGGACTCGGAAAGGAGGAGAATCCGATGGGACTCTGAGTCTCGGAAAAGAGTCGGATGAAAACTGAATGATGAAAGAATCGTGTCTGAACGAATGACCGCCGCGCGAAAGCGCGGCGGTCATTCGTTCTTTGCGCCTGCGACGGCAAATCACAGCAAGCTGTACGGGCGCACGGCGACGACGGCAAGCTTTTTGCATGCCGGCAATGCCCGGGGGAGCCGCTGTCCCGCGCTTTCGCTAGTCGAGCAATTCGCCGAGGTTTTTCATGATTTTTACATGCGGCAGCGCCTCGAAGACGGATCTTTCCGTCGTTCCTGTGAGCACGGCGGCGAAGTCGACGCCTGCGGCGCGTGCCGCCTCGGCGTCGACCAAGTTGTCTCCCGTGTAGATGACCTCGGGCTTCGCCGCGCCGAAGCGGCGGCAGGCGGCGAGAATTCCTTCAGGCGATGGCTTGAACGTCTCGACGTCCTCGCAGCCGATGACGAAGTCGAGGAGATGCGTGACATTTTCGGCGAGGAACTTCTCCATGATGCGATGGCGCGTCTTCGTCGAGATGATGGCGGTCTTCGCGCCTGCCGCACGCAGTTTTTCGAGGAGCGGCAGCGTCTCGGGATAGAAATGCGTGTTCGGCGTCATCTCCTTGTCGGCCTCCTTGCGGTAGCTGACGAGGAAGCGCTCGCATTCCGCCGCCTCCTCGATGCCTGCGATGCGGCGGATCGCCTCGTCCATCGGCAGGCCGATTGTGCGGCGGATCGCCTCGTCAGGCACATCGCCGTAGCCGAGCCGCTGGAGCGTCGTATGGAAGCAGCCCACTATGCCCTTCTCCGAGTTTGCAAGCGTATAGTCGAAATCAAACAGGTAGCAGCGGTATTTCATTCTTTCCCATCCCTCGTATAATATGTTTTGTACGCAAGACAACATCGCCTTGCCTACGAAAAAACC